>Ga0208375_1000033_pt1 | contig 242241 bp, 295 predicted proteins | sample RifOxyD1_FD_184038 | JGI IMG/M metagenome (GOLD analysis project Ga0208375, IMG submission 184038) | Soil microbial communities from Rifle, Colorado - Rifle Oxygen_injection D1 (SPAdes) | ecosystem: Environmental > Terrestrial > Deep subsurface > Rock core/Sediment | place: Rifle, Colorado... | reverse complement strand
AGGACGAGGTCGTGATTTGTGTTAATCGTGAGGCTGTTGATTCTGTGCGGGCTTCGATTTGCGTGTGGCCGAATAAAATGGAAGTTGTGAAAGTTTCTGGGACTTTGAAAGGTTTGGGAAAGTAATTCTTTAAAATAACAATTTTTATTAAGGAAGAAATCGTGGTGTTAAGATGAGTGCCGTAGGTTTTGTGGAAAAACTTGTTGACCCGTTTAATTTAACGCAAGGCGATATTATTTATGAAAGAAGTTTGGGAAAATTAATGTTTTGGGATTCGATTCTTTTTAAAAATTATGATGAATTTACCGAAATTTATTATCAAAGAGTTGGGAAAGAAATTTTAAAGATGGGCGTGCTTGAATCAAATATAACTATTAGTGAGGATGACCTTTTTTATTTCCGACGGGTTGAATTTAAAAGAAAGTTTAGTAAAAATTTGGAATGTGAGAATTTGTCTTCTTGCCCTCAAACTCGGTTTCAGCTGGAATATGAAACTGCCCTAGAATTTTTTAGGTTGGACGGCATTTTGAGAGCTGGGCGGATGTAGGGAAAAACTTTTAAAGGTCGAATTTATGTATTTCTAGAGATAGAACTGATTATATAAATTCTCTGAAGATAATATGGATATGCCAACAGATATGCAAAATCAAGCGATGGGTTATGACCGAACTGCGACGATGTTTTCTCCCGAAGGTCATCTTTTACAAGTTGAGTACGCCGAAAAGACTGTGCGACTTGGGATTTCGAGCATCGGGATGGTTTGCACCGACGGAGTTTTCATAATCGCGGATAAAAGAGTTCCGGATAAATTAATAATTCCTGAGTCGGCTTATAGAATTCATGAAATTGATGAGCACATTATTGTGAGCACTGCTGGAATTACTTCTGACGCGAGAGTTTTGATTGAGAAGGCACAAGTTCTTGCACAAAGGCACAGAGTTACTTTTGATTCTCCAATTGAACCTGAGACAATAATTAAAGATATTTCAAATATTAAACAGCAATTTACTCAGTACGGCGGGGCGAGACCTTTTGCTGTGTCGATGATGCTTGCTGGACTTAACGACGGGAAACCTGAACTTTTTGCGAGCGATGTTACTGGAAATTATTTTTCTTACTATGCGAACGCGATTGGTGAGAACGATGGGAAGATAAGAGATATGTTGAAAGAAAAATACCGGCACACTTTTAATTTGAAACAAGGAATCAAACTTGCGTTGGAAATTTTTGAGAGCATTCATGGAAACAATTTTAAAATGAATAAGTTTGAATTAAGTTATATGGATAAAGAAGAGAAAAAATTAAAAAGATTAGAAGGCGATAAGATTAAAGAAATATAAAATGGACGAAAACAAAAAATTAGAAGTTTGGGAAGATGGAATGGAATTTCGTAGGTTGGGAGGAATATATATTCATAGTTTTTTTTCTCAGACAGAGGAAATTGGATATCTAAAAAACGGAAATAATACGGCTTTAAAAAAAGAAGAAATTTCTAGAAGGATAAAGGAATTTCTTTTTGAAATAGAAACTTACAAAAATTTTTATGATTCTAATCTGAAATCACTTGAAAACTTATCAACAAAATATGGTTCAAAGTTTGTTTCAGATTACGAAAAAGAACGTATTTTAAAAGTGTTAGAAAGAAATGACGGCGAGATAGAAGTATTCGAAAATGCACTTGAAGAACTTATAGAAACAGGAATTTTGAAAACAGGAGAAAAGATATATGGCTAATACAACAGCAAAAATAAGACGAGGTTCAAAACATTTCGAGATTTTGGTGGATATGGATGATGCTTTGAAATTTAAGAAAGGCGAGACTTCTACAATAATTGCCGAGAGTGATTTTATTTTTACAAATTTGAAGAAAGGGGAGAAAGCATCTTCGGCTGATTTGAATGAGGCTTTTGGAACTGATGACATTCAAGAAGTTGTTGAGAAAATTGTGAAGAGTGGTGATATTGAAGTTAATCAGGAGCATCGAAGTGCGGAGCAGGAATTGAAGTTGAAACAGGTTGTTGATTTCTTGACTACTAATGCGATGGACCCTCAAACTGGAAATCCTATTACAGCTGGAAGAATTAGACGGGCTATTGAAGAAGCAAGAGTTAATATAAAAAATGTTCCGGTTGAAAATCAAATTAGTGAGATTCTTGCGGAAATTAGTAAAGTTATTCCCATAAAGATTGAGACTAAACATGTTAAGATTACGATTCCGGCTATGCACACGGGTCGGGCTTATGGCGTTGTTGCTCAATATAAAGAAAGTGAAAAATGGTTGGACGACGGGAGTTTGGAGGTTAAGGTGAAGGTTCCTTCTGGATTAATTATGGATTTTTATGATAAATTGAATTCTGTTACGCATGGAAGTGCTTTGACTGAGGAGATAAAAGAATGATGGGGAAAGATAGAACTTATTTGGGATTGACTAAACGAACTTGCCCAGATTATGGTTCGTGTGCTTATAAAAATGACAAATATTGCCTTCATCTAACTAATCAAGAGACATGCGAACATAGAAAAAGGAATTCTGGTATTGAAAGCTCTGTGAAAGAAAATTTAGGGGGAACACAATAACTTTTTAAAGGAAGTTTTGAACTTATTATTATGGTTGAGGAAAATAAAAGGCAAGTTGTAATCCCGGGAGAAATTATAAATTCTGGTGTTGATTTTCTTCCTGGAGAAGGAACTGAAAAGCGAGGGGACGATATTGTTTCTTTGCGATATGGTTTATCTGAAGAGAAAAATAATTTAGTGAAGGTTATTCCTTTGTCTGGAACTTATATTCCTCGACGAGGAAATGTGGTTATTGGAAAGGTTGAACTCTTGACATTTAATGGTTGGGTTATTGATATTGGTGCTCCTGAAAATGGGTTCTTGTCTTTAATGGAAGTTCCAAGATATGTTAACAAAAACGCTTTGGACGAGGTTATGGATATCGGGGATATGGTTGTTGCGAATATTTGGTCAATAAATAAACGGGGCGTTGATTTGAGTTTGAAGTCTCGTGGGCTTGGGAAAATTGATGAGGGAATTATTGTGAAAGTTAATCCGAATAAAGTTCCGAGAATTATTGGAAAGGAAGGGAGCATGATAAATTTAATAAAGGACAATACAGGTTGTAGTATGACTGTTGGACAAAACGGATTTGTTTGGATTCAAGGGGATAAAATTGACGACGAAGTTTTAGCGAAAAACGCGGTTGAATTTATTTCGGAAAATTCTTTTGTTTCTGGTTTGACTGAAGAAGTAATTAAATGGTTTGGAGAAAATAAGAGATGAATAGACCTGATGGAAGAAAAGTTGATGAGATGCGACCGATAAAGGCGAAGGTTGGAGTTATTGATAATGCTGACGGGAGTGCGATGTTTCAGTCTGGAAATACAATTGCTATTGCGGCAGTTTATGGTCCGAAAAAAATGCATCCTCAACATCAGCAAGATCCTGGAAAGGGAGTTTTGAGATGTAATTATAATATGTTGAGTTTTTCTGTTGCAGATAGAATTCGTCCTGGGTCTTCTCGAAGAAGCACTGAAATAAGTAAAATTACTGAGTGGGCTTTGGAACCTGTTTTAATGATTGACGATTTTCCGAACACTGTTATTGATGTTCATATTAATATTTTGCAGGCTGACGCTGGGACTCGATGTGCTGGAATTAATGCGGCTGCTATGGCTTTGGCTCACGCTGGAATTCCGATGAGAGGAATGGTTTCGAGTATTTCAGTTGGGAAGTTGGATAAAACTTTAGTTGTTGATTTAACAAAAGAAGAAGAAGATTATCACGAGGGAGAAGGTCCGACTGACATTCCAATTTCTATGACCAGCGACGGTAAATTAACTCATGTTCAATTAGATGGGAAAATTTCTGTTCCACAAATGAAGGAAGCTATGGAGATGGCTAAAAAAGCTTGTAAGCAAGTTTATGAAATTCAAAAGAAAGCTTTGAAAGATAGTTTAGGAGGAGATAAATAATGGATAAATTTTATACAACACCTGCGATAAATGCTGAAAGAATAAAAAAATATTTGAAAGAAGGAAAAAGATTCGACGGAAGAAAGCCTGATGAATTTAGAAATATTGAAGTTGAAATGGACGTTTCAAATAAAGCAGAAGGCTCGGTTAAAGTTAAGATGGGAAAAACTGAAGTTGTGGTTGGTGTTAAGATGGATGTTTCGGCACCTTACGCTGATTCTGCAAATAAGGGAAATTTGATGACGACTTCTGAGTTGCTTCCTTTAAGTTCTCCTCGATTTGAAAATGGTCCTCCAAAATTCTCTGCAATTGAATTGGGAAGAGTTATTGACAGAGGGTTAAGAGAAAGTGGGTTCATTGATTTTGAAAAACTTTGTATTAAAGAAGGTGAAAAAGTTTGGACAGTTTTTGTGGATATTTATTCTATAAACGACGATGGTAATCTTTTGGACGCTGCTGGAATTGGGGCATTAATTGCTTTGAAGAATGCGAAAATGCCGAAGTATGATAAAGAAACCGGGAAAGTTCTTTTTGGTGAGTGGACTAATGTGAAGTTTCCTACAACAAATGTGCTTCCGCTTTCTTTGACTGCTTACAAAATTGGCGATAGCATTATTGTTGACCCGACTCGAGAGGAAGAAGATATTCTTGACACGCGAGTTACTATTGGAATCTCTAAAGGAATTATTTCGTCTATGCAAAAGGGGGACGCGAAGGAATTATCTATCGAAGAAATGTATCGTGCTTTGGATTTGATTGAAAAGACAGAAAAAGAAGTTTTAAAAAAGATAGGAGCGTATATTAAATAAAATGAACGTTAATGATTTTACAAAATATGAGAAAGCGAGGATTCTTGGTGCTCGGGCTTTGCAGATTGCGATGAACGCTCCGTTGCTGATTAAGATTACTCCAGAAGATTTAGAGAAAATAAAATATGATGCTTTGAAAATTGCTGAAGTGGAATTGAATTCAAATGTGCTTCCAATTAATGTTAAGAAACCTTTCCCTGAAAGAAAAGAGGAAGCTTTGAAGAGAGTTAAAAAAGTTGTTGTCAGCGATGCTAAAAAAGAAGAGCTTGAAGAACTTGAAGAAAAAGATATTGAAGCAGAAAGTGAAATTATGGAACTTGCTAATCCTTCTGAAGAAGATGATTTTGAAAGTGACGGCGAAGTTAATGAGGTTGAATAATTCTTTTAATCAATTTATTTTTTAACCAATAATTATTTGACCAATCTGAATAAGCACTCCAACCTTGAAAAGTTTCTGAAAATTTTTCATTAGATAATTTGTGTTTATGGAATAAAATTATTTTCCTTTGGATATTTTTTATATTTCTTTTTCTTAAAAGTTTGAAATAATAAAAATTTCTAAATCCCACAAAATCAACTCCTTTTGATAGATTGATTATTTTTGATTTATCTGGATGAATTTCAAGTTTTAATTTATCTTTGAGAAAAATTTCTATTTCTTTTTTCCATTTATCAAGTTGGGACTTTGATTTATGTAAAATTACAAAGTCATCAACATAACGAATATAATATTTTGCTTTTAATTTATGTTTAATGAAATAATCTAATTCATTTAGATAAATGTTAGCAAAGAATTGCGAGGTTAGATTGCCGAGGGGCAATCCTTTATTATTAAAGCTCGTTCGTGCGTCTCTCTCTCTCTCTCTCTCTCTCTATGACTCGTTTGAGCAACTCGACAACCTTTTCATCTCTTACTTTTCTTTTTAAAATTTCCAATAAAATTTCATGATTAATTTCCGGAAAATAATGTTTAATATCTGCTTTTAGACAATACCCTTTGGAGGAAAAGTTTGAAGTTATTTTTCTTCTGAATCTTTCAAATCTTTTAATTGCAAATAAAGTTCCTTTTTGTTTTCTGCCTGCACAATTATCATAAATAAAAGCCCTATCGAAAATTGGCTCAAGAATATTACAAATTGCATGATGAATTATCCTATCTCGAAAATGTGCCTTGCTTATTTTACGAGTTTTTGGGTCTCGTAAGATAAAGGTTTTCAAAGGTTTTGGGTTATATGTTTGATTTTTCAATTCTTCGTGAAGAATTTTTAAATTGTAAGCCAAATCTTCTTCAAAATTAATCACATAATCTTTCTTGGTTTTACCTTTTCTTGCTTTTCTCCAAGCAAGAATTAAATTTTTCAAATCATAAATTTTTGGATAAAGAGTTTTGTGAGATTTCATTTTAAAAAATATCCTGAAAATATAGACTATTCCGATGTCGGAATTCCGATTCGAAGGGTCCCTGTTGCAATTCAGGTTACGCCTGTCCGAATTCGCATTGAACCTCGCGACTCTAAATAGCCAATTTACCAATTACCACCACAACTTCAGATTTTCGCATAAGTTACTAATTGTCGTTGTTGAATTTTACCAAATAAACTGGCGTGTAGTCCATCTTCTTATTTCCTGCTCAAGAAAATAAAAAGTTCTCAGGACATTTACATTAATTAAAAAGCATTTAAAAAATTTTCGCGAACTCGTTTGAGCAACTCGACTTCGCGAGCAAAACCTTACTCTCGTTGCTTCGCGACTCGTACCCCGAAGCCGGAATCCCGAAACGAAGGGACCCTGCCGCAATCCAGGTCACGCCTCCCCGAACCCGCATTGAACCCCGCGACTGAATTATTATCGCTTCGAGGAAAATAAGAATATAAATCTCCTTCTTGAATATCTTTTGAAGGAAGTCCTTGTGCCGTGCTTCCTCTTTCTCCTACGCTTTGAACATAATCTGCTAAAGAGATTCTTCTATCTTCCATCAAAGTATTTTTTGTTAAAGGTCTTGAATATTTTGGTTTTAGAACTCCATTTTCCAATTTATGTTTTGCATTTAAATGTAAAGCTCCATCTTTCATTTTAAAATCCGCATCAAGCCATTCTCCCCTCCAAGGATTTCTTATTTCTGTAATCTCTTTATAAATTTGAGCATTTTCTTGAGTTGGATTTTCTACTAAATATTTTAGAAATTTCCTAAACTCTGAAAGAGATAACATCTCCTCTCCGTTTTCTTGAAGTGCTTCATGAGATTCAAACCAATTTTTTCCGAGATGGCTTCTTTCCTTAGCAACATAAAGTTTTATTGAAGGAACATAAATAAAATCGCTTGAAGGTTCTTGAGGTTGAGGTTTTGTTTGAGGGATTGAATACTCTATCCCTAAATCATCTAAACCTTTCAAAACTTTTTCACTTACTTCTATAATTGGTGCCATGCTTTCTTTAGAAATATCTCCTTTAAAAACTTTTCTATTGTGTAACTTCTTTCAAGAAGTTACAAGAATTTCAATATACATCATCATGATGCCCAAAATCTGCGAAGAGAATAAAATTATTTTTTAAATCAACTTTGAATGTCAAAACAAAACTTCTGTCAATATGAACTCTTTTTAATTCTTTCATATCTTTTCTTAAATTCTTATAATGATTTATTGTTTCCTCGTCACAAGAGATAATTTGTTTTATTTTTTTATTAATTATTTCTACTCTCTTTCTGTCCTTTTTTGCAAGTTTTTTTATAATAATTTTTAACTCGTCAGAAAGATTGAAGTCAAACATTTACATTTCACAGAGGTTATTTAATTCCTGCAAACTCATTTTTTTATTGCCGTATTTCTTGAAATGTTGATTTGTAATTTCAATTATTTTTTTTGCATATTCTTCGCTTGCTTCTCTTTCAAGAATCTCGTCTCCATAAATCATAACAAATTTATTTATTGCTTGAGATTTATCTTTAAGTCCGTATTTTGCTTTTACCATCGAGAGAATTTTATTTGAATAATCATCTAGTTCGACTCTGGCAGATATTTTTTGTGATTCCATGTGTATGTCATATGCACAATGATATATAAATGTTTTGTTGGAGTTTTTGGAATAATTAATTATTTAAAGGGCTTGTGTTTTCTTGTTTTATGGTTATGATTAAAGGGGTGAGTGGAAAGTCTATTTTGGATTCTCGAAAAGATAAGACGATTCTTGTTACGATAAAAACTGATGTTGGGACTTTTTCTGCGTCGTCTCCTACGGGGAAATCTACTGGGAAATATGAAAAGAAATGTTACAAAAAGAATTTGGATGGGGACATAAAGGCGTTGAAGGGACATTCGGATTATTTTTCTGAAGAGCATCTTGATAGTTTTGATGACTTGCGAAGAGTTGAAGATATTATTGCCGACAGCGTCGGTGCAAATACCTTATTTGCTTTTGAGGGTGCGGTTTTGAAAGCGATGGCGAAGGAAAAGAAAAAAGAAGTTTGGCAATTAATTAATCCGGACGCGAAAAACATGCCTCGACTTTTGGGGAATTGTGTTGGCGGGGGAAAGCATTCTACTACTGATAGAAAACCCGATTTTCAAGAATTTATTTTAATTCCAAATTTGAAATCTGTTGAGAAATCTTATGAAAAAAATAAGAATGCGAAAAAACAGGTTGAGAAATTATTGGAAAAAAAGGATGCTAAATTTACTGGAAAGAGGACGGATGAGAGTGCATGGATGACTTCGCTTAACGAAAAAGAAGTTTTGGAGGTTTTGAAAGAAACGGGTTTGGATTTGGGGGTTGATATTGCTGCTTCAGGTTTTTACAAACGAAAAAAATATCTTTATCAAAATCCGATGTTGAAGCGAACTCCCGAGGAGCAAATGGGTTATTTGACAAATTTAATTAAGAACTTTAATATTTATTTTAATGAAGACCCGTTTGAAGAAGAGGATTTTGAAAGCTTTGCGAAGCTGTTGGCGAAGTTTCCAGATAGTTTGATTGTAGGAGATGATTTAATTGTTACTAATTATAAGCGATTGAAAAAAGCAGTTGAAAAAAAGAGTGTTAATGCAATAATTGTTAAGCCGAATCAGTGTGGGTCGCTTTTGGAGGTCAAGAGAGTTTGTAAATTAGCGAAGGAGAATAATATTAAATTGGCGTTTTCTCATCGGAGTGGCGAGACTGATGAAACTATTTTGGCGGATTTGGCTTTTGGTTTTGGAGCTGATTTTTTTAAGTGCGGAATTGAAGGAGATGTTCGGGAAGGGAAAATTTTGAGATTGATTGAGATTGAGAGGGGTTTGAAGAATTAATCCATCTCCAAATCTATTTGTTCTTCATTTGTGTAAAAGGGTTTTAGGAGGGAGACTAAAGATTTTCTTATTGATTCTTTTGAGTTTTCTTTCATTTTCTCCATTTCAGAGAGTTCCAAAAATTGATTAACAATTTCTGGAGGTAATTCATAAATATCTACATAGTTTCCTGAATTATTATAAAACACTGCAGGAGATTCTCCTTCATTTTGTTTAGTTACGAAAAAACTCTTTGTGCATTCGGGTGTATCAGTAGTCAATACAAATAGATAATATTTATCTGCCATGTTTGTTTTGAATAATTCTGCTTTTTAAATTTTATTGTTATATAAATCTCGTCTCACGGCGACATTAATAACTCCGCATCCTACTTCGTTTGGATGCTTCGAGGGAAATTTAATTAACAAAAAAATTCTAAGTCGTTTGTAATTATAGATTTAAATAATTATTTTATAACTCGCGATTTTGAGCGAGCAATTTATTTTTGAGGTTGAGATAATTCTTTTTCTAATTTAGATAAGCCCGCAAAAAAATCTTTAACTTTTTGGTATCCACTTTCTTCTTCACGTTCATCATCTAATTGGACAGCATTTACTGGTTGGAAAATCGGAGGTAATTCTCCCTGTTCTCGTAATTTCTCATCCGTACGAGGAGTTTCATATTCTAATCGTCTATAACAATAATCACAAATATTTTCCTCTTCATTTAGTTTTTTATGCCCTCCCTCATTACATTCTTCATACCTTTTAATTAAAATACTTACAACTTTATTCAAAGCATCCTTTTTTCCCATTTATTAATTAGAATTAATCAGATTAAAAAGATTATTATTATTGAAGATATATTAATTTCCCATTCAGATAATTTTATAAACCAAAATCCCCGTGATTTCTTATGGTTGAAGATATTATTGAGGAAATTGAAGATAATGTTGAGGAAGGATTGGAAGCAGTTGAGGAAATAATTGAAGACATTGAAGATGCTGTGGAAAAGAAAGTTTCTAAGAAAAAGGTTTCTAAAAAGAATTTGGAAAAGGACGCTGAACTTGAATCTACAACTGAAGAAAAATCTTTGGAAGAAAAGAAAAAGGCTTTGATGGAGAAAGTTAAAAAGTTGAAGGGAAAGATTGACGAGACAGCGACTGAGGATTTGAAGGATTTGGTTAAGGCGAAGAAGCGAGCTGATATGTTGATTCCTTTGGAAGAATATGTTAAGGTTGGAATTTATCTTGGGACTCGGGTTGTTACTCCGTCGATGAAGAAATATGTTTACCGAAGAAGGGCGGACGGGATTGCGATTTTTAATACGGACATTATCGACGAGAAATTAAAAGAGGGTATTGATTATTTGAGTAAGTTCGACGCTAAAGATGTTATTCTTTGTTGTAAAAGACAGGCTGGTTGGAAGGCTGCAGAGAAATTTTCGCAGTTGACAGGAATTAGAGTTTTTACAAAAAAATATCCTGCAGGAGTTTTGACTAACACACAACTTGCGGATTTCTTCGAGACTGAATTGACAATTGTGTCTGACGCTTGGTTGGATAAGAACGCTTTGAAAGATACTTTGGACGTCGGTAAAAAAGTTTTGATGATTTGCGATACTAATAATTTTGCTAAAGGCGCGGACCAAATTATAATTGGAAATAATAAAAGTGCTAAAAGCTTGGGCGTTATTTTCTATTTGCTGGCGAGAGGATACATGAAAGTTAAAGACATGGATACTACAAAAGTTCCAGATTTAGATTGGTGGATTGAAGAAACTGACGAAGTTAAACAAGCTAAGAAAAGAAAGTTGAGAATTGTTGCACGAGCTGGTGCGAAGTTTGGTGTTTAGGGAAACTGCAAATTAATTCTAAAATAATTTTATAATTTAAAAAACAACCAATTTTTTTCATCGCCTCCGAGTTTGGCGTGAATCAAAACATATTTTCCTTTTAATTTTATTCCATCTAATTCGAATTCGATTTTGTTGTCTGTCTTTTCAATTAATTTGTATTTGCCTTTGTCCCAAATTTTTACTTTTCCTTTTCCGTAACCTTCTTTTATTTCTCCCTCGAAATCCGCGTAGCTTCGGAGATGATCTGGAACTTGAATTGCGAGACGGCGAATACCTTTTGTCCTCGGTGGTTGTTTCGGAACTGCCCAAGATTTCAGGACTCCTCCCATTTCTAATCTTAAATCCCAATGAAGATTTGTTGCGTCGTGCTCGTGAATTACGAAAATCGGCATGAAAATAGATCATAACAATAAATATAAATCTTTCATTTATCGATTGATTATGAAATGTCTACTAACGGACAAAGTTATGAAAAAAGTTTTAGACATTCGATTGAAAATTCCGAGCGATTGCTTGATGGCTGAACAGTTGGACAGATACATTATACTTTTTCGTGATAGAAAATTAACTCGAGAATCATATAATCTTTTGGAGAGATTTACCGAGAGAGGAATGTTAGAATATGTTTTTAAAAAAGAGACGACATATCAAATTAATAATTTTGAATATGAAAATATTGATGAAAGTTTGAATTGAATTTTATTACATAAATTATTAAAAAGCGTGATTGGTTAGAAAAGTTATGAATAATTTTTGTCCAGATTATGTTGGATTATGGAAATCGGAAACTAATTTTCGTTTATTTTGTATGATTACTAAAAACGAAGATGGAACTGGAAAAATTTTCGAAAGATCTAAAGGAGGAATACTTACAGCGAAGGCGACTGAATTATCTGGTGTAGGGAGTGAAAAAATATTTTTTATTAAAGAGTATGACTCTCCTAATGGAGATTTATTTAGGGGTCCAATAAAATATGAAGGAAAAAGAAACCGAAAATCTGGATTAATTGAGGGAGATTGGGAAGCTCTCAATATTGAAAAAAAATTAGTTGGTGGAAAATTTTATTTGGTGGAACCTTGTGAAGAAACCATCGGGAAATTGGGAAAAATTTTATTGGAATTGGAATATAGAAAACTTTTCAAAGATATTTCTGAACTGCAAAAAGAATCTCCTTATGTTTTAATAATTTAATTTCCCTCGACAAATTTATTTTTTTATGACGAAAGATTTAAATACCTAATTTTCTCAAAGTTAATAACTAAGATGAGTGCCTTAATGAAAAAACATTATAGTAACATAATAAATGTTAGGGTATGATGTAGTAGAAGCAGTCATAGTTGTAAGTTCTAACCATAATATTTAATGGAAACAGCCAATAGATAGGATTTGTGTGAAGTGATTTGTTATCTTATATATACAAATTGCGCAATGGAAATTTTTTGTTTTAACGACGATAAATTTATGAAATTGTTTAATTCCAGTTGATCCTGCTGGCGGCTGCGGCTCTCTGGTTTGCGATTAGACATGCAAGTCTTTTTGTTGATTCTTTGAATTAGTGAAAGGCAAACTGCTCAGTAACACGTAGCTAACCTACCCTTAGGTCAGGGATACCGTCGGGAAACTGACGTTAATACCTGATAAGAGATATACCCTGGAATGATTTATCTCTGAAACTCGAGCCTAAGGATGGGGCTGCGGCGGATTAGGTTGTTGGCGGGGTAACTGCCCACCAAGCCTAAGATCCGTAAGGGCTCTTAGCGGAGAGGCCCTGAGAGGGAATCTGAGACACTATTCCCAGCCCCACGGGGTGCAGCAGTTAGGAATAATCTACAATGCGCGCAAGCGTGATAGTTTGAGCCAGAGTGCGTTCCAATTGGAATGCTTTTGCCAAATGTAAAAAGTTTGGCGAATAAGGACTGGGTAAGACGAGTGCCAGCCGCCGCGGTAATACTCGCGGTCCAAGTCGCAGCCATTTTTATTGGGTCTAAAACATCCGTAGCTTGCTTCGTAAGTCCCTTGTGAAATTCTGTGTCTCAAGCACAGAGCGGGCAAGGGGTACTGCGGAGCTAGAGATTGGAAGACGTAAGAAGTACATCTAAAGTAGCGGTTGAATGTGTTAATCTTAGATGGACTAACAATAGCGAAGGCATCTTACGAGGACAGTTCTGACAGTAAGGGATGAAGGCTAGGGGCGCAAAACGGATTAGATACCCGTGTAGTCCTAGCAGTAAACACTGTACACTAAACATCAGTACCTCTTCGAGAGGTATTGGTGCTGAAGGGAAGCCGAAGAGTGTACTACCTGGGAAGTATAGCCGCAAGGCCGAAACTTAAAGGAATTGGCGGGGAGACACTACAACGGGTGACGCGTGCGGTTCAATTAGATTATACACCGTGAACCTCACCAGGAGCGACAGCAGAATGAAGGTCAGTCTAAAGGGCTTACCTGACAAGCTGAGAGGAGTTGCATGGCCGACGTCAGCCTGTGCCGTGAGGTGACCTGTTAAATCAGGTAACAGGCAAGACCCACATCTATATTTAAATTCAATATAGAGATTGCCTTGGTAACAAGGATGAAAGTGTGGGCTACGTTAGGTGAGTACAGCCTGAATCCCCTGGGCAACACGCGCGCGTCAAAGGTGGATACAACGGGACGCGACTCCGAAAGGAGAAGCTAATCTCTTAAAGTCCATCTCAGTCTAGATCGAGGTTTGTAACTCAGCCTCGTGACACTGGAATCCGTAGTAATCGTTTGTTATCAACGAACGGTGAATATGTCACTGTCTCTTGCACACACTGCCCGTCAAACCAACCGAGTTTATTTAGGATGAAACTTTTCGAAGGAGAATCTTGGGTAGACAAGGTAGGTTAAGTCGTCACAAGGTATCTGTAGGGGAACCTGCAGATGGATCACCTCCTATATTATTTTTTAAAAAATAAAATGTGCTTAATTTATGATTAGATTGCTTCTACACTCATCTTGTTTAGAAAAAATTATAAACCATTACGGGTTAATTTAATTTGAGGGCCCGTGGTTCAACGGTACGATACTTCGCTTGCACCGAAGAGATCCGCGTTCAATTCGCGGCGGGTCCATAATTTTTTCTTAGATGAGACTTAGTTATTAAATTTACAAAATAAACAAAATGGAAGAAACAGAAGATGGCTCCAGTTACGGGAAAATTAGAAAAGAAAATATTAGAAATATTCATAGATGGAGCTCGGGAAAAAGTTTATGAAGTGTTAGGAACTGAAGGAAAATATCAAGTGCGAGTAAAAACAAATGAAGGCATAAGGATTTGGACGCCAAGATATTTGATGGCAATGTATAAAATATCCAACAAGGGTAAAAAAGTGACTGCACGAATTTACCAATCATAAATCACATTCACTCACGTGAAAAAATCACCGACGGTGAGAGAATAAAATTCTCTTATCGCTTTGAGAACAGCGACGGAAGTCGTTTTATGTTCAATGAAATAAGCACTAGAATTTTTCCCACTGAAATATTTTCAGAAAAAAATATACTACTATATATACTGTTAAACGGATAGCTTGGTTTTGGTTTTGATGAAGGACGCGGCAAGCTGCGAAAATTTTGGGCGAGTTGCACGTAAACTTTGAACCCGAAGTGTCCGAATCATGCCGAGAGGCAAAAATACGCTGGGAATTGAAACATCTTAGTACCAGCAGGAAGAGAAAACAATATGTGATTCCCCTATTAGCAGAGAGCGAAAAGGGAAGAGGGCAATCCGAATCTGCTTTTGAAAAGAAGTTAGAGATGTGGTGAGGGTAAATGGCTAAGTCGACGAATCAAAGTTCTTTGGAACAAGATACCTTAGAGGGTGATAGTCCCGTAGATGAAGTTGATATGTCGTTCCTCGACGAGTAGGGCTTCCTGGATTGGAGGTCTGAATATGGCAGGATTAACTGCTAACCCTAAATATAACCAAAGTCCGATAGTGAACAAGTACCGCGAGGGAAAGCTGAAAAGTACTCTTAATAGAGGGTTAAAAGACTTGAAATTTAACAGTTACAGTTTGTTACTGCTCTTAATTATAAGGGTTGTAACGTACGTTTCGAAAAACGGGCCAGGGAGTTTTCTTATGTGGCGAGGCTAATCAACTTTGTTGAGTAACCGAAGCGAGAGCAAGTATGAAAATGCGTTAGTCACATGGGGCAGACCTGAAGCCGGATGATCTATCCATGGGCAAGCTGAAGTCTGGCGAAAGCCGGATGGAGGGCTGAACCGGTGTTGTGAACATGCACTCGAATGACCTGTGGTTAGGGGTGAAAAGCCTATCTAATTCGGCAATGGCTGGTTCCTACTGAAATATGCCTTCGTATAGTCTCATTTAGTTTGTCAGCGGCGTAAAGTACGGATAAAATTTGCAGGGTCTAATGACTACGGAATTTTTTCCAACTCAGAATCTGTTGACTGCGTAAAATGAGAATCAGGGGCGGTATGTAAGATACCGTTCCGAGACCCTAACAAGGGAGACCAAAGTTAAGGTCCCAAAATTCGTACTAAGTGTAACAAAGGGAGTTTTGAACCTGAGACACTGGGGATGTAAGCCCAGAAGCAGCTATCATTTAAAGAAAGCGTAACAGCTCACCTATTGAGGTTCAAAGCCCCGAAAATGGACGGGGCTAAGTACGATACCGATACTTTGGAGGCGTTCAAGATTGAACGTTCTGGTAAGTAGGCGTGGTTTCTGCGTAGAAGTTTTTCCGAGAGGAAGGATGGAGCGGATACCAACGAGAATCCTGGCAATAGTAGGATGTGATTTTCCTGAGAATGGAAAAGGTCGAAAGGGTAAGGTTTCCTCGGCAATATATGTTAGCCGAGGGTTAGTCAGGACCTAAGTTTTGTCTTAACTGCGCATGACGATGGATAGCAGGTTAATATTCCTGCACCAGTTGAACTTTTTGTAATATATTGCTTTCGGATAAATGTGCATCTTACGGGATGTGCGGGTAAAGAATCTCGTCGAGGGTAATCCATAGACGCGAGAGAATTTGCTAGCTGAAAATTGTTGATTCCAAGAGCCAGTGAAAAGTGTATTGCTTAACGAGTTTAACTGCCTGTACCCACAACCGACACTGGTGCCCTAGCTTAGTAGGCTAAGACCTGAAGGGTAAAACTGATTGAGGGAATTCGGCAAGTTAGTCCTGTATCTTCGGATTAAGGGATGTCTATTTTTGTGGTTTCCAGAAATGTGATTGCATTAATAGATCTCAGTAACAAGGACGGCCCGACTGTTTACCAAAAACGTAGCCACGTGCTAATCCGAAAGGACTTGTATACGTGGTGAGACCTGCCCAGTGGTGGTGTCTAAAACTCTTTTACAAGGGAGCTAAGGTCCATCAAACGGCGGGGGTAACTATGACCCTTGGCTAAAAGGGGGTCAATAAATCTGACTGTATGCTGGAACATCTTGACAGGTTTTCGGTACTCGTTTTCATGATTTTATCGTCGTGAATTCAGTAAAAATTCGAAAAATAGAGACAATCAGCAGGAAACTAAAGATTTAAATATCTAACCTTCGTATGAGGGTTATGAAATCAGAACAATTAATTTATTACTTAACTGGCTTTGCAGATGGAGAGAGTTGCTTTTGTATTGCTCTTAAAAAACAAAAATCTGCAAAAGTTAAATGGGTCCTTGATCCGGTTTTTCACGTAACACAACATTCAAAAGACAAAGATATTCTTTATGAATTTCAAAAACTCTTGAATTGTGGAACAGTGATTAAAAAATACGGACAGGAAAATACTTCACAATTTATTGTGCAAAGTAGAAAAGAATTAATTGAAAAAGTTATTCCTTTTTTTAAAAAATATCCTTTGTGGACAAAACAAAAAGATTTTCAAATTTTTGCAGAAGTTGTTGAATCATTAAATCAACATAAACACAAAGATATAAACGAATTTAAAAAACTTTTAAAAAAAGTATTTAAAATGAATGGAGAAGGAAAACAAAGAAGATACAATCTTAATGAAGTCTTAGAATCTTTAGGATCCTCAGAGACTATACGTCAGAATTAGAATTTATTTTAATAAGAGATAGTCCGAACTGCATGGAGACATGTAGAGATTTGCTCGCGCAAATCCGCTTCAATTTTTTTGAAGTCAATATTCTTTTTGAATATTAAAGTAACAGAAAGCTTAAGGTAGCGTAATGCCTTGTCATCTGAATGGTGACGTGCATGAATGGTTTAACGAGGTTGTTACTGTCCCCAATCAGAGCCCTCTGAAAATATTGTCCGGTGCAAAGACCGGAGACACCCAGTGGGAAGCGAAGACCTTGTGGAACTTTACTACAACTTGTTGTTGTGAGTTCAGATTAAATGCATAGCATAAGTAGGAGCGTCGAGGCCATGATCTCGGTCATGGTGGAGCAACCGTGTAATACTACTCATTTGATTTGGGCTTGCTTACTATTTATAGGACATCAGCAGGCGGGTAGTTTGGCTGGGGCGGCGCCCTGCCGAAAAGATATCGGTAGGACTCAAAGATAAACTCATCTAGCTTGGAAATCTAGAGTTGAGTGCGAGGGCAAAAGTTTATCTGACTGTATTTTGAAAAGCAAGAAATGCAGGAACGAAAGTTGGACCTAGTGAACCCACGAACATTTTTAATAGATGTCGTGTCTGATAGAAAAGTTACCCCAAGGGTAATAAGCTTGTCGCGCCCGATAGTCCGAATTGACGGCGCGGTTTGGTATTTCGCTGTCGGCTCTTCCTATCCTGCGTGTGCAGAAGCACGCAAGGGTGCCGGAGTTCACGTATTAAAAGGGATCGTTAGCTGGGTTAAGAACGTCGTGAGACAGTTTGTATGATATCTACTGGGTGTGTTGTTGTCTGAGTGGAACAAGTTTCTAGTACGAGAGGAACGGAACTTGGATGCCTCTGGTGAGCAGTTGTCAATTGGCAGGCTGCATAGCTACGCATTGTGTGAATAAGAGCTGAAAGCATCTAAGCTCGAAGTCATCCGCAAAACGAGACAACTAAGGCCGCGAAAGAAGATCGCGTTGATAGAGTTATTATGTAATATTCAAGGTTCGCCGAGAATTTCAGTATATAACTACTAAAAGCCTCAAATTGTATATTTAATTTGTAACAGCGACGGTAAAACGTTAAAGTTATGAATGTGAAAATATTCAGATAAAAATTCTAGTGCTTATTTCGTTATTTTTTTATAATTTAATTTTAAATATATTACCAAAAATATGAAGATCTGTTGGATTTAAAAGAATTATTAATGATAAAAAAATCGTAAGTATTAGCGCTGAGAGAACCAAAATTTCTTTTAAAAAATTTCTTCCTATCTCTCCTAAAAAAATAAAAAATGCTATAACTGCTCCAGTAAATAACCCCATTGCGATTTGTTCTTTAATTGTATTGTTCATTTCCTCCATAACAAAATCTTTTTTTTAATTACTTCTATACTCAAAAATATATTTTCGCCCCTTTCGAAAGAATTAATTTATTTTTAAAATTCTAAAGGAGATTTTTTTATCTTCTTGCTCTGAAGAGTTACCTTATCTTGTAATCCGTTAACGGTTTCTGCCAGTAATTCTAAATTACTATGAGGTATTGGTTTCCTAGCGGTATTAACATTTTTTATTAAAGAAGGCACAGAAACAAGAATTAATCCAGAAGTTCCTACTTCTCTTAAATATTTTGAAAGTGTTCTGCATGCTACAATAAAATCTCCCCCCAAGATATCAATGCCTATTTTTTCCTTGTCTTTATTAATAGAAGGACATGCATATTCTACAACATATTCTCCATTATCATACCTTGTAACTGAAATGTAATATTTATTTAATGGGATTACCACAAAAATGGGGGTTTGTATATGTATTTAAATTTTATGGTGATGAGGCTCTGCCTTCCTCCAAAAAATCAAATCCTACTTTCTAAAGAACCAAATAAACCAAAGGAACCACAACAGCCACAGACTTCCAAACCAATCTTGTGTTAAAAGTTCTGGAATTCCATTGAACCCGAGGAAACCGAGAAATCCGAGATACCAATTTTTGTTTGTTTTGTTTTTCATCTAAATCTTCTTTTCATTTTCCATTTCAAAATAAAAAATATTATTATAATTAAAATTCCCACTCCGACCCCAAGTTCCCAAAAATCATTCCAAATTGATTTATTGAAAAAATCTCTTTTTATTTTTGGAAGCAAGATTATTGTTTTTACTATTTCTATAAAAGGAAATTCTTCGATTTTACCGACGGCTAAAGAATATTTTCCTTGGTTGTTCGGATTTGAAACTTTGATTAAATATTTTCCTGGTTCGACTTGAAGTTCTGCTTCTGGTCCTCGCAAATAATAATCTCTTCCGAATTCTTCATAAAATTCTTCCCATTCTCCGCCCTCTAATTCTAAAACAAATTCTCCGTCTTTCAAAACTTCTACGACAAAATCGGTTCGGCTATCGTTTAATTTTGGTGAGAGGATGTTTAAATAAAGTAAAAATTCTTTGTCGCTTTCGATTGAAAAATAATCCGCGTCGCCGTTTAAGTTTCCGTAATATGCTTTTGAAATTTCTTGTTGTTCAATTATTACTGGGTTGTTCAAAGTGCTTTGGGTGTCGAAAACTATTCTTGGTTGGTGAGCGGAGACTAATGCTAAAGAAAAAATTAAAATTAGGGATAGGATTTTTTTATTCATCATCTTGCATTTCTACGACGAGTTCTCCTCTTTTGTCTTTGTCTAAGTGGAAGAATCTTTGGGATATGTAGCTTACTAAAAATACTGGGATGAAAACGAATGCGAAAGTTTTTGTGATTTCTTTCCAGTCCCAGAGTTCGCATCCGAGCGGGTAGCACCTCAAAATTATTCCGACTAAAATAAATGCTAAGAAAGAAATTATAAAACTTATTTTTAGGTGTTTGTTCATTTGAATTGTTCGGGTTTACCTCTTTTCCATCTTGCGAATTTTAATTTTTCGCCTTTGTAGTAATCCTCATAAGCTTTGAAGGAATCAATGTTTTTATACTTTTCAGGCATTGCTTGGACGAAAGATGTTCTTCGTTTCTTTTCTAATTTTGGGATTTTTGTTTTGCACCATTCAATTACTTTTTTTGTTTTGTGTTCTCGATTGTACCTTTTTGTGTATTCTTTGCAAAGCTCGTCGGCGTGTGCAACTAACCAATTGTAATTTCCTTCGGAAGTTCTTGTCCAGATTGAGCAGGGATGATTCACGTGTGTTTTTTTGTAGGGTGCTTTTGATTTTGGATTTGTGCAATGGTGGGCGGTGCAGAGAAGTTGCGCACTCTCGAGTATCATTTTCACAACGTGCTGGTCGCATAAAATTCTTGCCGACTTTTTTGGGTCTTTATCTAATACAAAAATGTTCATAGTTATTTTCCAAATTTAGTGTTAATAAAGTTTTAGAAAGCCATTAAGTAATTTAGATATCCGGCGAAGGTTACCCAAAGGAAATAGGGAATTAGTAAATAGGACGAAGTCTTGTCTATTTTATTGGTTGTGTAAATTAGGAAAAATATTGAAATGTCTAAAAGGATTAATTCAAAAAATGCTAGGGGAGGATTTTTCATTGTGAAAAATATTAGGCTCCAAAGTGCGTTGAGGAATAAATTAATTCCGAATGCCCAGGCTAATTTTGTTTTTTGTTTTTTCTTTGCGCTCGTCCATGAAAGATAAATTGAAATTGTTATTAGTAAAAATAAAATATTCCATACGATTGGGAAGACATAGTTTGGGGGAGTGATTGCGGGTTTGATTGATTCGTACCATTCGGAGTTTGTTACAGGAGTTGTGAAAAGGCTTCCTAAAAATGCTACTCCAAAAACTATTACAAATGATAACGCTAAAATTTTCCACCTGATTTTCATGTTTGATTTAAGAGAAAGGAGTTTAAATTATTAACTCAATTGGGCTCGGGAATTGCTCCGCCACACATCCACTGGACTTCCGCAGTTTTTGTTTCAACATTAACGACACAACTTACTCCGAAACAATACTCTGGAATTTCAGCGTCGATTCCGAACCACCACGTTCCGGTTTCAGAATTGCAGTAAGGGGTTTCGGTTATTTTTCCTTCTGCAGAACACTCGCTATTTTCTGCGATTTGTTTTGCGGTGGATAATCTCATTTTGTTTCCATTTTTTGAAACACATTTTTCTTCTTTAAAGTTTGAAATGTAGGTGAAAGAAATTATTATTACAATTAAAATTATTAAGATAATTCCTAAAAGTTTGACTTTATTTTTCATTATTTAGTAAATGAATCATTCTTTTTATAATTAACGAAATAAAATGATTGGGGCTTTCGCCCCAAATTGAAAAATATTTATCTTCTTAATGTAAGGCTTACTCCGTCACATAAAAACTTCTCTGAAACGACTTCTCCGCCAACAATGTCGGCAATTTGCATCACTTCGTTTGAAGCCTTGTACACGTCTTCGAGAGTCGACCTCTCGCCCTTACCGGTTAAAACGGTTATTGTAGTTTTCATAGTATTACATTCACTAAATTATATTTAAACATTCATGACCACTTTAGAAATTGAACTTCATAGTGCCTCGGTTGGGGAGTAAAAGACGAAATTATAAACCGAAATTCTCGACTAAGTTTTCGATTACTCTGTATTCTTGTAGAAAATCTTGTCCTTTTTTTGTGAGAGAAAATGTCTTTTTGTCTTCTTTGTCTACTTCGATGGTGAGGAATTTTTTGCTGACTAATTCGTTTATGTATTCCTTAAACATTTGGGGCGAAAGGTTAGAAGAGTATAGTAATCTCGTAGGCTTGATGTTTCTAGTTTTACGAACCGATTCAAGTATGTCCTTTATGACTTCGAGTCTTTCCCTTTTCCTTGCCATTTTATTTTTTTGTTACCTTATTTACGCCGTACCAAATTAAAAAGAAAACTATTAAGTTAATTGCGTAAATATTTGTGAGCACGCCTTGGTTCCAGTTAATAAAGAAGACCATTGCGAAATTTAATGCCCATGTTATGAGAATTAGGAACATTGCGACGACGTAGAATTTTAAGAATCTGTGTGCTTTGCCTTTTGCAGAATAATTGATTAAACTGATTATAAATGCTACAAAGAAAATAATTATTTGCGAGGCGAACATGAAGGAATTTGTTTTCCAGAAATAATCGAGTAGAACTACGACTAAAGTCATCAAATAGAAAATTCCGATTTTTAGATTTACTAGAGAACTGAACTCGCCTTCTTTTGAGGTTTCGACTTTTTTCCAGATTAAACTATAAAGTAAAAAGAATCCTGCCATCACGAGGAAGAACTCGAAGATTGGGGAAATTATTTGGGACGAATTTGGAATTGCATAGATTAAAAAATATCTTGTTAAAAAACCGAGTCCGTAAAAGAAGAACGCGTTTCGGAAATATCGGATTCCTTGGTGGTCGCTTAATTTGAAGAGCCTGTTTGTTTTTAGGACTATTAGAAAGCACACTAATCCTATTATTAAGGCGTAGAATATTTTCAGTAGTTCTTTGTTTTGAATTATCCAGTCTAACATAAAAGTTCATCAGTTTTTGGTTATTTAAAGGTTTATGTAGGAGAAAATTAAACAATTATATACTGCAATATATATTTTACATCATTACAATCGTTACTTAGTTTTCTTTCTTTTGTTTTAAAAAGAATTTTTCTTTTAGATTGTTATCAAAGGAGATGAAATGGAAGACGAAGAACCACCCTAATATATGAATTAAACTCGAGGAAAATTCGAGACTAATTCTATTGAAATGAAAACGAGGTAAATTAGGATTAAGGCGATTCCTTCTTTTATTGTGAACTCGTTATCTATTTTCATAAAAATTGTAAATAAAATTCCTGCGAATAATAAAAATGACATCGAGATGATGAAAGGTAGGAACGCGACTTTTATCGGGTTTATGATGCTCACAATTCCTAAAATTAAACAAGTGTTTGAAAAAATGGTTCCGGTCTGGTCGCCGATTGACATTTCTTTTCTGTTTGCTAAAACTGCGTTAATTCCAAAAACTAATTCCGGCAAAGTTGTCGCTATTGAAATTAAAAATAATCCTATAAGTATTTGAGGCACGTTCAAATCTATTGCTAAAAGGCTTCCGTATTTTACAAGATATCTCGAAGAGAAAATTAAAACGGCTACGAGAAAAATAAAGAAGAACGAATTGTAAACTCCTTCTTTTCTTTCCAAACGAGTTCCATTTATTTTCGCTCGGTATTTTTTTCTTTTTATCAACAATCTTGTGGTATTAATTATAAAAAATGCCAAAAGAATTATTCCGTCGATTCTGGATAATTCGTTCCCAACTAAATAAAGTGCGAATAATAACGCGATTGAGAAAAGCATAAAATAAACATTGTTTTCGTTTTTCTTTGATTTGAATTTTATTCCTCTTCCTAAAACTATGAATATTCCCGTGATTAAAGTGAGGTTAATTATGTTCGCACCGATTACATTTCCCATACTCAAGGATGAATTTTTTTGAATTGCCGAAGTTATGCCTACGATTAATTCGGGTAGGGATGTCGCAACCGCCATAATTATAAATGCTGCTGTGAATCTACTTATCCCGAGGTGCTTTGCTATCTTTTCTAAGGATTTAACTAAATAAATTCCGGAGAGAATTATCCCGAGACATGCAATTAAAAAATAAATTAAATTTGTTATCATTTTCTTTTAAAATATTTTGCCCCTTCAAAAATTATTAGCCCTGAAAATGCGAAAGGTAAAATTAAAGCCCAGTCGCTCAATCCTAACGGCACGACTCCAAAGGCAATTCCTAAAGGAGTGTAGATTAAAACCAAGTGAATTAATATTGAGCTTATGACTGCGAGGTTCATCCATTTGTTTGAAAAGATTCCTATTTTTAAAAGCGGTTTGTCGGAACGGCAAGCGTAAACGAAAATTAATTCGAAAAATATTGCCCCTGTTAAAACTAATGTTCGCGTTCGTTCAATTGCGTATGAATTATTTATTCCTATAAAATAAATTATTATCTCTACCATGAAAGCTACAATTCCAGCGACGATAATAAATTTCCAAATTCCTCCGAGCATGCTTTTTTCTGTTCTCGGTTTTGATTTCATTACTGATTCTTCTTTTTCAAAAATAAAAGTTAGTGCTGGAAAGGAATCGGTGACAAGATTCATCCATAAAATTTGGAGTGGAAGAAGAGGTAGAGGTAACCCCATTGCCAAGGTTGTTAGAACCAAAGCGATTGCACTAAAGTTAACTGCCAAAAGATATTTTGTGAATTTTTTTATGTTGTCGTAAGTTGTTCGCCCTTGTTTGACTCCTTCGACGATTGAGGCGAAGTTGTCATCGATTAAAACAATATCCGATACATCTCGAGAAACATCCGTTCCTCTTTTTCCCATTGCGATACCAATGTCCGCCGATTTTAAAGCCAACGCGTCATTCACTCCGTCGCCAGTTATCGCTACAACTTCTCCGAGAGATTGTAAGACTTGGGTTATTCTTAGTTTTTGAGTTGGACTTGTTCTTGCGAAAACTGCGAAAGAATCAATTGAATTTTTTAATTCTTCATCACTCATTTTTTCTAACTCGCTTTCAGTAATTGTTTTTCCAATAATTCCTATTTGTTTTGCGATTGCCGTCGCTGTTAAAGGAGAATCGCCTGTAATCATTTTAACTTTTATTCCCGCGTCCTTACATTGTCTTATGGCCTCTTTTACTTCTTTTCTTGGAGGGTCAATCATTCCAACAAACCCTAAGAATGTTAAACCTTTTTCTTCGGGTTTTGATTTATTTGAAATTGTTTTATATGCGAAAGCTAAAACTCTCAAGGCTTGGTCTTCCATTTTCTTTGCGTCATTTAAAATTTCTGTTTTTCTTTTTTCAGATAATGGTTTAACCAGTCCATTAACTAACTCTTCGCTCGAGGCGTGGAGAATTTTTTCGATTGCTCCTTTTGTATATAAAGTGCTGTTTCTTCCGTTGGTTCTCAAAACAGACATCATTTTTCTTTTGGAATCGAACTCTAATTTTTTTACGCTCGGTTCTTGTTCAATTAATAATTTTTTGTTGAACCCTAAATCTAAAGATGCAGAAACCAAAGCTTGTTCCGTCGGGTCTCCAATTATTTCATATTTGTCTTTTACCATTTCAAATCGGGCATTATTACAAAGCACGCTTGTTTTTATTAAATTGAAAATAGTTTTGTCTTCCTTGAAATTTATTTTTTTGTTTTTGAATAATATTTCTTTTCCTTTTCTTTCATAGAATTGATTGTTTGCGTATATCTCTTTTATTGTCATTTTCTCCTCGGTGATTGTGCCTGTTTTGTCTGAGCAAATTACTGTTACGCTTCCTAAACTTTCTACGGCTGGGAGCCTTCTAATAATTACATTTTTTTTGGACATTGCTAAAGAAGAAATTGCGAAGGAAATTGTTAGCACGGCTGGGAGTCCTTCTGGAATTGCCGAGACTGCTAATGCGACTGCTGTAAGGAACATTTCAAATGCGTCGAAATGTTCGAGCACGCCGAGCAAAAGAACTATTGCTACGAAAATTAAAATGAAAATTCCGACTTGCTTTGAGAATACGTCTAATCTTTTTTGCATCGGTGTTTTTTGCGTGTCCAGTTCTTGAAGTGTTTCCGCGATTTTTCCGAACTCTGTTTGCATTCCGGTTGAAACAACTAAAGCTTTCGTGCTTCCTCGAACAACTTGGGTTCCCATGAATAACATGTTTTTTCTTTCTGCGAGAGAAATTTTTTCTGACAGAGTTTTAACATCTTTCTCGATGGGTAAACTTTCTCCGGTGAGAATTGCTTCGTTAGTCTGAAGATTTTCCGTTTCGATTATTCTGCAATCTGCGTTGATTTTATCACCGACGCTTAAAACTACAATGTCTCCAGGAACTAATTCTGACGAAGAAATTTCAATCATCATGCCTTCACGAATTACTTTTGATTTGGGGATTAGGAATTTTCTTAAATTAATTATTGCTCTTTCTGCTTTGTATTGTTGGAAGAATCCGATTCCTGCGTTCAAAATTATTATCGCACTGATGACTCCTCCGTCTAAGTTGTGTTTTATGAAAAACGAAATTGCGGCGGCGATTATTAGAATGTAAATTAAAAAAGAATTAAATTGTTGGAGGAAAATTTTTAGAGGTTTTAATCTGTGTGTTTGTTTGATTTCGTTTTTGCCGTATTTTTTTAATCTTTCTTCTGCTTGCTTTTGAGTTATTCCTTTTTCAGAAGTTTGCAGTTCTTTGAATAGTTCCTCTTTTGATTTTGCGTGGGGGTTCATGGTTTTTCCAAAAGCATTTTAATTGTTGACACAAATATCTTTGCATTCTTAATTGACTGTTCTGCAAAAGGAAGATTTGCATTAGCATTAAGATTATAGGTAAATCTTCCCCTGTTTCTTTTTTCAGAAAAAAAGATGTTTAGAAGGGTCTCCGCTTTTTCAGATTCTAATTCATATATCTCTTTTAATTGCCTATCTAGTTTTTTTGATTCTACAATTTTTTTGAATTCTTCGTAAGTTCTTCTATGTTCTTCTGGAGCTTCTGTTTTTACCCCCTGTGAAAACAAGTAGGCCTTTGCTGAATAAAATATTGAATAATATGCTTCTGAAATAACATTATTAAAAAAAGTTTTTCCAGAAGGAATCTTTAGCATTTGTTTTGCTTCTTCTTTAATTGACAATTCGAAATTAGCTCTTGCTAAAATTAGCTCATTCTCAGCTCGTTCAAGATAACCTTTAACTTTTAAATCCATGCTCAATTGCCTCGTTTATCAACTCATAATATATTTGCGCATTTTTAAGGAGAATGTGGTTTCTGAATATTTCTTTGCCATAAGTTTCTTTTTTATCCTTTAACATTTCAATAAAATCTTTTTTCCTGAAGACATAAAGATGAATTTCTGGAATAAATAACGTTGTAAGATTTTCCGATAGCTTTTGTATATGGACAACATCTTCTTTGTCTGGGATAATAATTACTAAATCCATATCTGATTTTTTATTAGCATTGCCTTTTGCATAACTCCCAGTTACCAGAATTAAATAATCTGTAATCTCCTTTAATGCGATTATTTTTTGTGCATTGGGAATATTTTCGGTCTCCTGTTCGTCTAAGAAGGATAGGGTTAGAAAAGTATTTCTTGACATTTTCAAGCTAATCAAATTTGTATTTCCCATTTTTTCAGAATTTAATATTTGTCTTTTTTCCAAACTTTCAATCGCTTCATAAACTCTTTGATAGGATTTACTCTTTATTTTGCCCGTAATTTCCCTTATACTTGATTTCAAGAAGATATTTTTTCTGAACAAATCCAGCACTTTCAATTCGTTTTTATTTAGTGTTTCCATTTTGAGATAGTATTATCTCTTTTTTGAGATATTTAAATGTTTTGATTTCAAAGGAGTCAGGGGGTTTTAAGATTAGGAAAGAACGGATGATTGGGAATTGGGTTTAACGAACAGATAATTGGATTGGAATTTTTTGACGTTTCAAATTATTTTCCCCCTAAAAAAATATACTTCATAAACCCTTTAATAAATAATTATTTATAAAATAAACTAAATTTTTTCTTTCTGCAAAGATTTTTAAATTCGGGGAAATAGATTTTACTATGAATAAAAAAATAAAATATCTTTTGTTGGGGGTTTTTATTTTGTTAGTTTTATCTTTGGGAGTTTACAAAATGAATCAGAATTCTAACATCAAAAAGGCGAACATTAACACTTATGATTATTTAGAGGATGTTTTGGATTGTAAGACAATTGTTAATCTTAAAATGGGGACGGGAGAGATTGTTTCGGAGTTTAAGGATGCTGATTGTTTTGCGGGTGCTTTTGAAAATTTGAAGGGGATTCCTTTTGAAGTCGGTGAGCTGAAGCCAGGAAAATTGATTTTGGAATCGGAAGAATTTGGTTATTGTAATTCTCTTTATCAAGAAGGCGGTGCGATTGATTATCAAAATTGTATCAAGGATATTCTTCCGGTTTTGAGAGAAAAGTATCCTGAAATTGCTTGAGGTAAAAATTTAAAAACCCTTGTTTCTGTCAATTATTGTAAGTCGGGTAGTTAACTTCGGGAGTCGGTCATTGGATTGGCGAATTTTGGAATATCAAAATTGATTCTTGAGGAAGGTCCGCCCACTGCGAAAAGTCACTTTGTGAAAACATTGATGTCGTGAGGCATGGCTCTGTCACAGAAACGGCACAGCTTCGGTTGAGTAATGAAACTTGCGTTGAACGTCGACGCCGAAGATTTGATGAAACGAACACCCTGACTGGTGCAAGGCTTTAAGTCGCTTAGTTGAATGTTAACACATTCCGTTTGTCTTCGCTGATAAAGCAATATGGAGAAACAAGGAATGACAGAAGGTGGCCTATTCCCGACTTACATTATTTTTTAAGAATCATAATGCAGTTTACAACTGCATATGGGGCTCCGGTGCTCCCAATCCGTGAAATGCTCTTTAAATTCGCTTGTTAAATTTTCTCACTCATTTATTCGAAATTTCAGAATTGCTCGGGCCTATAAACCCGACTTACAATTTTACAACCTTCATTTCAAAACTTACTTTTTTTCTTTTCTAAAACTTTAAAAACAACTTCTTACTAATTTTTGTATGGGGCTCTAGCTCAGCGGGAGAGCACATGACTGAAGATCATGGTGTGCCGGGTTCGACTCCCGGGAGCCCCATTTTTTAAAAACATTTATAAAATCAAATTTCCTAAATTAAATATAAAAGATGGTTGACGCAAAAAATACTCACGATAGCACTCCTTACACTTTAGGAATTGTTAGTATAGTTTTATCTTTCTTTCAGCCGTTGGCAGCTTTGATTATAGGAATTGTTGGATTTTATCAAAGTAAAAAAATAAAAGATGGTAAAGCTCGAAAGTTAAATATTTGGGGAATTGTGTTAAGTGTGATTGTTTTAATTGTGACCCTCATCATAACTTATTACGCTTTTACTAAAGGGTTGACAAACCTACCTGCACTTTCTTAAAATGAAAAACAAAAAAGTAAAATCAAAGATTTTTCATTACGACTTTATTAAAAGTCGTAAAGCAGCAATGGAGATGAGCATGGGAACAATTGTTACTATTGTTCTTCTTATGACAGTTTTAATTATGGGAATGATTTTTACACGAAATATAATGTGTTCTGGAATTCAAATGACAGACGATATTACTGCAGGAATGTCTAATGAAATTAAAGGTTTGTTCCAAGTTGGAGAATCTGGAGTTGAGTGTGTTGGTGAAGGCGACCAAGAAGTTGTTATTGCTATTGATGGTGGAACAAAAAAGTTAGGTTGTATTGCAGTTAGTGATACTTCTAAAACATATGATTTTAAGGTTGTTAGCACAAAGGTTTTAGAGGGAGATATTAGAGAGGATGATATTGAAAGATGGATTTCTGTTAGTGGAAGAGAGGGTGTTCGAGTTGCTGCAGGAAATGATGATCCAATTAATATTTTTTCAATTAAAATTCCTGAAGGAACAGATGCTTTTGATTTAGAAATTGAACTTCTTGTAACAGACACCGAGGGAAGTAGCCAAGGTGAATCACATTACATGGACGTTAGTTTCAGTTCACTTGGGGCAGTTACTTCAACTATTTGTTAATTGCTTAAATTTAAATAATAATTTTTCTTAATTAAAACATGGTTTTGAAATTGTATAATACTTTGACGCGAAAGAGAGAAACTTTTAAGTCCATAAAAAAAGGTGAAGTTGGAATTTATGTTTGTGGTCCGACGGTGAATGGTGTTCCTCATTTGGGTCATGCTCGTTCTCAAATTACTTTTGATGTGCTTAGAAGATATTTAATTTATTCGAATTACAAAGTTAAATTTGTTTCAAATATTACGGATATCGACGATAAAATAATTAACAAAGCGAATGAGTTGGGAATTGATATAAAAGAATTGACGAGGAAAAATCTTCTGGAGCACCTGCAGGATTATTCTGCTTTGGGGGTTATGAAGCCAGATTTTCAACCGAAAGCGACGGAATATGTTAAACAAATGATTGAGTTGATAAAATTGCTTGACTCAAAAGGTTACGCTTATGTTGGCGACGACGGGGTTTATTTTGATATTTCTAAATTTAAAAAATACGGAAAATTGAGTGGACAGAAAATTGAGAATCTTCAGATGGGAAAAAGAATTGCTGGGAAAAGTAATCATGATTTTGTGCTTTGGAAATTTTCGAAAGAGGGCGAGCCGTCGTGGAATTCGCCTTGGGAAAAAGGTCGACCCGGTTGGCATATCGAATGTTCGGCGATGTCGAATTCAATTTTAGGAATGCCGTTTGATATTCATGGTGGCGGGCAAGATTTAATTTTTCCTCATCATGAAGATGAGATTGCACAAAGCGAAGCAGGATATGGGACAAAGTTTGCAAATTATTGGGTGCATAATGGAATGGTTAACGTCGATAAAATTAAAATGTCTAAAAGTCTTGGAAATTTTAAGACGATAAAAGATTTATTGAAAGAATATTCTGGAGAGATAATTAGATATTTTGTTATCTCGAATCATTATAGGAAGCCGGTTGATTTTTCTAGGAAGACTTTGGAGAATGCGAAAGTTGCTTATCAGAGATTGAAGAATATTATTTCTGAGTTGGAGGAAGATAAAGTTGCTAATAAGATTTATTTGAAAGCGTTTGAGGATGCGATGAATGATGATTTGAATACACCGAAGGCTTTGCAGGTTTTGTGGAAATTGGTTCGTGATAAAAATGCGAAGGGAAAATATTCGACGATAAAAAAGATGGATGAGGTTTTAGGTTTGAAACTTTTAGAAAAGGAAGAAATTGGTGTTCCCGACGACATTTTGGAAATTGTAAAGTTGAGGGAAGTTGCGAGAGCTAAAAAAGATTGGAAAGAGTCGGACGCTTTGAGAGAAGTTTTGAAAAAGGAAGGTTATTTGGTTGATGATACTGACGAGGGTAGTAAGGTGAAGTTGGGATAATTTTAAAAAGATAAAGAGATTGTTAATTAAAAGAAGATGGTGAAAACAGTTACTGGTTACAAGAGTTTTATTGACATGAAGTATCGTCCTAAAAAGACTGATGTGGTTTGTCAGTTCAAGGTTACGCCGGCGAAGGGTTATAGTTTTAGAGATGTTGTGAGCATGGTTGCGGGCGAGAGTTCCGTCGGCACTTGGACAGATATTAAGACGATGAAACCTCGAATTGGAAAATTGTTGGCTCCGAAAGTTTATTATCTCGACGCTAAAAATAAAAGGTGTCGAATCGCTTATCCTCTTGAACTTTTTGAATTGGGAAATCTTCCGGAAGTAATGTCTTCGATTGGAGGAAATATTTATGGAATGAAATCTGCGAAAGGTTTGCTTTGGGAAGATATTAAAATTCCTAAGAAAATGTTGAAATCGTTCAAAGGTCCGCAATTTGGAATTAAAGGAATTAGAAAATATTTGAAAGTTTTTGATAGGCCGTTGGTTGGAACAATTGTTAAACCGAAAGTTGGATTGGATGAAAAAGAGCACGCGAAGGTTGCTTATGATTCTTGGATTGGTGGATGTGATGTTGTTAAGGACGACGAGAATTTGACTTCGCAAACTTTTAATAAATTTAAGAAAAGATTTTTGTTGACAATTAAAGCTTTGAAAAAGGCGGAAGAAGAAACTGGTGAGAAAAAAGTTTATTTGGTTAATTGTACGGCGGAGACGGAGGAAATGTTGAGGCGGATTAAATTTGTCGAGCAGAACGGCGGGAATTATATTATGTTGGATATTATTACTTTGGGTTGGGCTGGTTTACAGACCGCAAGGAATCACACGAAGCTTCCGATTCACGCGCATCGAGCTGGGCATGCAATGTTCGATAGAAATCCTGAACACGGAATGTCAATGGAAGTTATTGCACAATTAGCGAGGATGGTTGGCATTGACACATTGCATATTGGAACTGCTTACGGAAAAATGACTGGAGGGAAGGATGAGGTTTTGCATATTGAACAAGAAATTGAAAGTGAGTTTACTAAACAAACAAAAGAACATTTATCTCAGAAATGGTTTGGAGTTAAGCCTGTTTTTGGTGTGGCATCAGGAGGAGTGCATCCTGGAATCGTCGATAAGATTATGCAGTTTATGGGTAAAGATGTTGTGATACAAGCTGGTGGAGGAATTCATGGGCATCCTCAAGGAACAATTGCTGGAGCAAAGGCGATGAGGCAGGCCGTTGATGCGACGATGAATAAGATTTCTTTGAAAAATTATGCGAAGAGTCACAGGGAACTTCGAGAAGCTTTGGAGAAATGGGTTAAATAGAAACGTTTTTAACGCAAAGTAAATTAATTCTAAGATGAATAAGAAATTTAATAAACCGATTAAGAAAAATTTTAAACAAGATGATACACCCATTAAGATTAAATTGATAAAAGATGTTGACTCGAATTCTAAGAAAGTTCAATTGACTGTTGAAGTTTCGCGAATTGTTCAGACTGGAGGGCCGACTGTTTTTGTTGTCAGCGACGGGACTGCTTCACTTTCTTTGAAAGGATTTATTTCTCCAGGGGCGAGGGCGTTTCCAGAAGTTGAGGAAGGCGATTGTATTAAAGCGATTGTGAACATGGGCGAGTTTCAGGGAGAGCTCGAGGGAGACATTGTAAAAATTTCTAAATTGAGTCCAGATGAAAAATATAAATTTTTGGAGAGTTTGAAAAAAATTGAATTAGATAGAGCACATATTGAATCTCCCGGTTTTTTAGTTAAAGGAAAAATTTTGGAAAAGTTGGAAAAAAGATTCGTGGACGCGGCAATTCAAATTCGATTGGCTGTTATTCGTGGAAGGCCGATTATTGTTAGACATCATAATGATACCGACGGATATTGTTCTGGTTACGCTTTGGAAAAAGCAATTTTGCCGTTAATAAAAAACCAGCACGGGTCGGAAAAAGCGGCTTGGGAATTTTTCACTAGAGCACCTTGTCAGGCTCCGTTTTACGAACTTGATGATTCTATCAGGGACACTGCAAATTCTTTGAGGAATGTTGCGAAGTTTTCGAATAAAATGCCTTTGATAATTATTGCAGATAATGGTTCGAGCCCGCAGGATTTGATGGCGATAAAACAAGGTAAAATTCATGGTGCAGATTTTATAGTTGTGGACCATCATCAATTCGACGAGGATGTTATTTCTGATGAAGTGCTTGTTCATATAAATCCTTTTTTGGTTGCTGAAAATGGTTCGCACTTTTCTGCGGGAATGCTTTGTGCAGAACTTGCGCGATTTGTGAATATTGATGTTCAAAATATTAAACAGATTCCTGCCCTCGCTGGTTATGCAGATAGAATTGACCTGGGAGATAAGGTTATTATGGGAAAATATTTGAAGGTCGCGGAAGAGGAAGGTTACTCTCAAAATTTACTTCACAATATAATGTTGGTTATTGATTACACTTCTACGAAATTGAGATTTATGGAAGCACGTGAATATATTGAGGTGCTTTTTGGAGAGCCGAGAGATAAGCAGAAGGCTTTGGTTGATTTGATGGCGCCTTACATTAAAGATTTGGATGAGAAAGGTTTGGAGATTGGGAAGTTGAATGCGATTAAAGAAAAAATTGGGAAGACAACTTTGCAGATGCTTTACATTAACGATGTTTTTCCTGGCTTCGGTTTTTTCCCGAAGACTGGAAGAGCTGTTGGACTTGTGCATGACGATTTACAAAAACATGGAATTACAAATTTAATTTCGATAGGAATAATGCCGACGGCAATAACTATGCGTGCGACCGACGAAGCAGATTTTTCGGTTCATGATTTAATAAAAATGTTAATTTCTAAATTGCCTAATGCTTTTGTCGAGGGTGGCGGACACAAAAACGCTGGCTCTATTTCATTCTTGCCAAATCAGAGGGAAGAAGTTTTGAAGTTGTTAAAAGAATTTATTAAAAAATAATTATTTTTTTCTATTAAATTTATATTTCTGAATCTTGTATTTCACATATCTATCTTTTATCTTTTCTTTGAATGCGAAAGCTACAAGACTTAACACTAAGAAGATTGTGAAGATAATTCCGCCTGTTGATTTTACGAAGTCCGTTACTCCACCGATTGCTCCTCCTGTGATAGAAGCCACAAATCCTTCTTCAGGTATTTCTTCTGAAACTTCTTCTTCATTATTTTCTGTGCTCAATTCTTCAACTGGAGGCATGATACAACTCTTTGATTGTTCTGGTCTCTTTGCAACTTTGAAACAATTTGGTTCTGAGATTGTACAATAACTAACTTGCTCGCAAGTTCTTGTTTGCTCGCTACTTGCACATGAGCCCCATCCCGAACATTCATAATATATTGTTGAACTACTTCCTCCGCCACTTCCTCCTCCGGGAGATCCTGGTGGTGCAGGTACAACATATTCTCTAATTGTGTAAACTCCTGCTTGAGAAACTTCGAAAGATAAAATCAAAGAAGTTGAATTGTAATTCCAATTATTGTAGGCTGTGAAAACTACCCCATCTTTCAAAACTTCTGGAGTTGTTAAGTTTATGTTATAGAAAGTCAAAGTTGTGTTTTTATTTAGGTCTAAATTTGCGTCGGATTTTGTTTCAATTCTGTCTTGTGATATGTTTATGTATTGTGTCCAATCTACTCCTTCAGAGAAATCAACAGCCTCGTTGAATAATACATTTCCTAATGAATTGTTTACGAAGAAATTTGGTACACTTGAGATATCTGGTTCTGCTGAAAGGTTTGTGTATTCTGTGAACTCTGAAACTTCTGATGGATTTGCGAGGATTGTGAAAGTTTGTGTTAATGAGAAGTTTGAGTTTGAAGAACCATCTGTGCATGAAACGCTGTAAGTATATTTTCCTGAAGTTAGATTTGTTATTATGAAAGATGTTCCCAAGTTAGTGTAGTTAAACACATTGTTTAAAGTTAAGTTGCAAGAAGTGATATTATTTGATGTGTCTGTTGCGGTGTAATTTATTTCTACGATTGTTGTTCCTTCTACAAAATGGATTCCATCAGTTGGCGAGTCTAAAGTTACAACAGGTGAAATTGTATCGATAACATTTACTATTCTTGTTACTTGGACTGCGTCGTTTCCGTTTCCATCATTTGTATCATAAGTTACTAAATAAGTTCCGACTATAGAAGTGTTTACTGCAGAATCGTCGATAACTAAAACTAAACTTGTGTTGTAATTATCTGTTGCTGTTGCGTTTAATTCGTTGTAAGTAGTTCCTACTTCGATTATTTGAGGATTCGCTCCTGTCAAAGTTATGTTTGGAATAATTGTGTCGTTTACAAGAACTAATCTTGTTGTTGTGTTTGTGTTTCCAAGAGAATCTGAAACTGAATAATTAATTGTGTATGTTCCTAGAAGTGAAGTATTTACTGAACCTGTTATTACAATATTTGAGGTTCTGTCTCCGTCGAATGTGTCTACTGCTGTTGCGTTGTATTCTATGTAATCAGCATAAACTTCTAAATATAACGTTTCATTTTCTATTAATGTTAAGTTTGGTGCTGTTGTGTCCCATCTTAAACTCATTATGCTTACATTTGAGTTTCCTGCATTATCTGTTGCATTTAAACTAATCACATAATCATCGTCTGCATCAGCACTAATGTTTGTGTCTTCAATAGCATTATTTCCAAAAGTTATATTTCCTAAACCACTTATTTTACTCCATAACCACGAGACGATTCCTGAAAGAACATCTGATGTTGTTGCATTTTGGAAAAAGATAGAATTATTGTGAGCATCACTTCCTGCGTTTACATCTGGGGCAGTTTTATCTATTAAAATATAAATTGAGTAGTTTATTCCTTCAGCGTTTCCTGCTTTGTCAACTGCGTAATATTCTAATGTTAAGTTTCCTTCTAATGCTACATTCACAACCACATTGTCTCCTACAGATTTATTCCATGTTGCAGAATTATTATAGTTCCACATTATATAATCAACACCTGAAGTTAAATCACTTGCGTTCAAAGTTATATCAAAAGCGGAATTTTTCCATGCCAAGTCATAATTATTAGATGTTGTTGGAGGTGTTGTGTCCCACGTTAAATTGAAAACGTCAGTGTTTGAGTTTCCTGCTTTGTCAACTGCGATTAATTGAATTGTATATAATCCATCTTGTGTTGCGTTAATTTCTGTGGTTAAATTTGAAGCATCGGAGAAAGAGATATTTCCCGTTGCTGTTTCGCTCCAGAAAGTGTAATTTAATCCACTTAAAGAATCTGTCGCGGTTGCGGTTTTTGCGATTGTAGAATTGGTAATATTATTTTCTCCAGCATTTACTTCAGGTGCAGTTTTATCAATTATTAATTCTACTACAGGAGAAGTTTGGTTTGTGTTCCCGAAAGTATCATTTGCCCAAGCCCATAAAGAATATTCTCCTTCGTTTTCTAAAAGAATTATTGATTCTAAGAAAGTTGAGGAGGCGATTGTTGTGTTTAAACTTGTTGAAGCATTCATTAATATTAAATTGCTAAGATGTGCGTCTGATGCGCTAATATTTATTGAAATGCTTTCGTTTGTTGTTAAGTTTGATAAGGGGAAATTAAGGAAAACATTGGGATTTGTGTTGTCTATGTCGAAGAAAACTTGTAAAGGTGTTGAAGGGTTTGTTGCTTTGTCCACTGCTGTTGCAAGAATGTAATAAAGTCCGTCGTCAAATAAAGAGGAGTCCCATTGGTAAGAACAAATTTTAGCTGAACAAGAAGTTGAATTAAATAAATCATCTGAAGCGTTGTAAATTTCATTTGTTATTGAATCTATATCTGAAACATCTGTTGTTTGCGATAGATCATCTGAGGCATTTGAATTAATTGATACTGAACTTCTCCACTTTGATCCGTTTGTAGGAGAGGTTATTGTTACAAAAGGCGATAGTGTGTCAATTAAAATTTGTCCCGGGGTTGAACTAATATGTCCAATTGTATCTTCACTTGTCAAATTATAATTATAGATTCCTTCTCCTTCATAAATAGAATTATAAATTTGGGAAGAAAGATTTGTATTTTTATCTATTGCTGGAGAAATCATCCCAAGAGTTCCATCTAAATCCCATGTCCAAAAAGTTATCGGATTATTTGCATTTTTCCAATTTTTTTCAAATAATTGTGCAATGATTGTAAAAGAAGTTTGATTTGTAAATTGTAAAGGATAATTTAAATTTATGATATTTATTACAGGAGCGATGCTGTCAACCCAGAAAGTTGAGCTTGATAAAACTTCATTACCTAAAGAATCATTTGCATAAATAGTCCAAGTGTTCCACCCTTCATTTGAAAAAATGGAATCTGTTTTTAACAAATCATTACAACCAATTGTAATATTTGAAACTCCTTCATTTAAACTATACCAACAATCAATCATATCTGAAGAGTTAGTCCACGAAAATTCCTTGACTTGTTGATTATAATCAGAACTATCAACAGGCGAATCTAAATTTATTGATAATGCACTAACAAATCCTATTAAAAACAGCACGAAAACTAACGCGAATAATAACCTCTCTTTCCTCATCTAATAATTTAATCAGACATGTTTATAAATATTTCTTAATTGGGAAGTATATGAGAGGAAAATATAGACGGGCGGTTTTTATTGTGACGTATTCGATAAATAAAAATAAGGTTGAATTTTTGATTCTTAGGCGAAAACTTCACTGGAAAGGTTGGGAGTTTCCGAAGGGAGGAATTGAGTTTTTTGAAATGAAGAGGCGGGCGGTTGAGAGAGAGTTGAATGAAGAGACGGGTTTGTCGCCGGTGAGGATTAAAAAATTTAATGTTGAGGGGAAATATAAATATAATAAAAAATTTGTTGATAGGAAAAATCTGGCGGGGCAAACTTTTTCACTTTATTCTGTCGAGGTGAGAAAAGGAAAAGTGCGGTTGGATGAGATGGAGCACAGCGATTACAAATGGGTTTCGTTTGATGAGGCGATTAAAAAATTGACGTGGCCGAATCAGAGAAAGTGTTTGAAAATTGTTGATGAGTTTTTGAGAAAAGAATAAAAACTTGTTTTTCTAATTTAGTTTATGGTTTTTCAAAACGAGGGGATTGGTGTTATGTTGAATTTTTTGGAGCAGGCTGGTTTTTTTAGTCTTGTACTTCCGTTTTTGTTTCTTCTTGTTTTGGTTTATGCTTTGTTGAAGAAGTCGAAGATGTTCGAGGATAAAAAAATTAATTTGTATACGGCGATTGTGATTGGGCTGATGGGTGCGCTTGCGAATGCGAGTTGCATTTCTAGTATGATGGCGTGGTTCGGGCTTTTTGCGGGGGTTTTTTTGGTTGTGCTTATTCTCTTGGGACTTTTTATTGCAAAGGAAAGTAATCTTTACAAAGTTATTATGGTTTACCTAATTGATGCGAGTTTTATTGCGATTATTTATCAATCTCAGACGGCGTGCAGGATTGTGCCGTGGGTGTTTTGGACAATTGCGATTGTGTTGACCGTCGGTAAAACTATTTATCTTTTAGCTACTTGGAGTGGAAAAAAAGAAAATAAAAAATCTCTTAGGCCTGAGAAACCTGAGCCGGCGGGGGTCGATTAATGGGAAAGGAAAAATTTAGAGAATTGGTGACGGGGAAGGGGACTTTAATTCTTGCGGGGCGAAGTGAAAATAATAATGAGGATTTAGTTAAGCAGGTTGAGCCGAGTGAAGAAGTTTTTCACACCGTCGCTGTTGGTAGTCCGTTTGTTAATATTAAGGGAAAGCCGAAGTTGGGGGATGTTAAGAAGGCGGCGATTTTTTGTGCGAGATATTCGAAGGTGTGGAGAGATAATAAGACGGATGTTTTAGTTCATCGATTTAAGGGAAAAGATATTTACAAAAGTAAAGGAATGAAGACTGGGACTTTTGGGGTGCGGAACACGAAGACGATTAGAGTTAAGAAAAAATGGATTGAGGGGTTTGGAGTTTAGTCATTTATCAAAACCCTTATAACCTTATTTTCTTTTAATAATTCATGAAACATTTACAACTTGGAAAGGCGGGCGTGACGGATAATTTTATCGAGACTTTGAAAACTTATTTTAAGAAAAATCAGAATGTCAAGATTTCGGTTTTGAGTTCGGCGCGGTCTGAGGGTTCTGAGGGAAAGAAAGAAGTTAAGAAATATTCTGAGAAGATTTTGAAAGAGCTGGGCGACCACTATACTTCGAAAATTATTGGATTTACGATTGCGTTGAAAAAGTGGCGACGGGCTCGGGCTTAACGAACATTTTATAAACCCAATTTATTCTCTATTATTGACTAAATAGCACTGCTATCTAATTCCGAAAGGAATGGTCTTATAAAAAATGACAACTGTATTTGAAATGAACGCTCAGGAATATAATTTGAAATTAGCTGAGGCTTTGAAGAGCGTCGAGGAATTTGCGGAGCCGGAGTGGGCGAGGTTTGTGAAGTCGAGTGCGTCGAAGGAACGGCCAATTGATGATATTGATTTTTGGTTGAAAAGAAGTGCGAGTGTTTTGAGGCAAATTTATAAGAAAAAAGTTTTGGGCGTTTCTCGTTTGAGGACAAAATACGGAAGTAAGAAAGATCGAGGAATGCAACCGGATAAATTTGTTCGAGCGTCGGGAAAAATTCTTAGAACGATTCTTCAGCAGGCTGATGCAGCTGGATTTACTCAAATGGTTAAACCTATGAAAGGCGTTAGGAGTATTAAGCCTGGAAGGAAATTGACAGAAAAAGGAATTAAATTTTTAGAGGCAATAAAGTAATGGGAATTAAATATAAGGGTAAAAAAGAGAAACTCGCTGTGCAAGGTCGTAGAACAAAGTGGGCACCGATTTGGGTTGTGCTTAAAAAATTCGGTCTTGGAAAAAAAGTTCATCCGTCGGCAATCACAAAACATAGACGTTCATGGAGAAGAACTAAACTTCATATTAAACCTGGAAAAAGGAGGAAGTCACACTTTGGTTAAAATGATAAATCAATGTAAATATACTCAAGATTTGATTAGGGCAATTGCTGAAGAAAGAGCTTTGCCTTTGGATGTAAATTTTTTGGATGAATATGAACAATCAATTTTAGAAATTCGGGCTTCTCCAGAAAATTTGGAAAGATTAGCTCGAGAGAGAAAACCAATTGTGCATAAACATCCAGGAATTGATTATTTTCAGAGAATATGGGATAGCTTTTTGGAAGAAGTTGTTGAATCTCCCGTAGGAAAAGTTTTTGATATATTGAGAAGAGATTATTCCGATGTCCCAAATGAAAGGGAGCTTATGGAAAAAGCATTTTCTCCAGTATATGTAAAATTGTCTGATGAAGACGGGGCAGTGTTTAGAGAAACTAGGCAAGTTGTTCAAGAAGCTGGGGCAAAACAAGTAAGAGCAGATAAATATTTAGGAAAACAAAATGGCAGATAAAAAAATTAAAATCGAAAAAAGTGCGGAGCAAGTTTACACGATTCCGCTTAGAGAGAAATGTCGGTCGGCTGTGAGATATAAGAAGACGCCGAAGGCTGTTAAGAGCGTTAAGGAATTTTTGGTTCGGCACATGAAAGTTTATGATAGAGATTTGAAGAAAATTAAAATTGATAGAGCTTTGAATGAGTTTTTGTGGGGACGTGGAATTAAGCGACCGCCTCATAAAGTGAAGGTTAAAGTTTTCCGAGAAGGAGAGATTATTCGTGTTGAACTTTTCGAATTGACAAAGAAATTGAGTGTTAAAAAAGCTCAAGAAGAGAAGAGAGAAATTAAAGGTCAAGCGAAAAAATCTAAGAAACCGAAGGCAGTTGAAGAAAAACCAAAGGAAGATGCTGATGCTGATGGTGTAGCGGATAAAGTTGAAGAAAAGGAAAAGAAATCTGCGATTGTTGACGCGGGGCAAGATTTTGCGAAAGCCGAGGCGAAAAAAATGAAACATTCTACAACAGAAAATAATTTAACTCCAAAGAGACCGGTTAGACAAGCTTTGCAGAAATAGTATTACTTTCTAATTACTACAAATAGTAAAGTTTAAATAAGATTATTTTGTGAGATTTCTATGGAAGCAATTAAAGAAAAAGCTCGGATTTTTTCAGAACAAGATTTAGTTAGAATCTTGACCGATGCAGGTAAAGAACAAGAAGTTACAAAGATTCGAGCAAACAACAAAAGAGAAGAAAAAGTTGCAGAAAATCTTACGAGGAGATTTGGAATTGATAATTTAGAAGGTATTACTCAAGAAATAATTTATGAATTAGCAGATACTTTAGAAATTGAAAGAGGTCATATTGATGAAATTTTAAGAACAAGGTATCCTACAATTGAAGAACAAAAAACTGCGATTGAACGATATGGTGCGGAACCTACAAAAGAATTGAAACGGAAAATGAATATAATTGATGGAATAGCGGAGTGCAATAAACAAAGTGTTCTCGTTAGAGATTATAAAGAGACATTAAAAAAATTAATTGAGGAGTATTCTTATTTGGAAAAATTTGGAACGAAAAGCGAAAGAGATTTCTGGGCTTTAAACCATTATCCTTGCACTAGTTTTTTTTCTATTTACCGTTGGATAGAAAAAGAAAAAGGAATCTTCATAAAAAAGAAAAAAATATTTGAAGGAGAGCAAGTTCTTCGTGTAGATTTTAAATTTTATTCGGCCCCTAATTCCGAGGACAATTCAGAGAGAATCTATTCTTCAAAAGTTTTAATCGATACCCCTCAAAGGTTAGTAGTTTGCGGAGAGACTTTAGAAACTCTTGCTAAAAAATATGAACTTAAACAAGAAATAGCTTACTGTGAGATTCCTTCACAATAACTATTTCTTTTCCCATCTATCTTTGTCTCTTCCGTAGCACTTGTCCATTTTCTTTTTCCAGAATTCTTCTAAATTAATATTGTGCGAGTTCGCCATGCAAATCATTGCGAAAATTACGTCGCAGATTTCTTCTCCGATGTCTGCCGTGTCCTTGGGAGATTTTTTTACTCGTGGACCATAACGATTATTTATTTCTCGAGAAAGTTCGCCGAGTTCTTCGGACGCCTGAGCAATAATCGCCAACGGCGGAAAATAACCAATCTTATACTGCTCAATCCATTTATCTACTTCGAATTGGATATCTTTAAGGGCCATATTATTAAATAATAACATAATTATATAAAATTATGTGGGGTCAAATAATTATGATAGAAGATTTAATTAAAGAAATGTTTTCGTTGGCGGATTCGGAGCAGGCGAAGATTCTTCAGGGATTTTTTAAGACGGGCGTTGGAGAGTATGGCGAGGGCGATGTTTTTCTTGGAATTAAAGTTCCGGTTCAACGAAAGTTTGCGCAAAAATATTCGGGTTTGAACTTTTTGAGTATTCAGAAATTGTTGAATAGCAAGGTTCATGAGCATAGGTTGGTTGGGCTTTTGATTCTTCTTGAAAAATTTAAGAAAGGCTCGGAGACGGATAAGGGAACTGTTTTTAATTTATATTTGAAAAATACGCATAAAATTAATAATTGGGATTTGGTTGATTTGACTGCACCGAATATCGTGGGGGAATTTTTATTTGAGAAAGAAAGGAAAATAATTTATGATTTGGCGAGGTCGAAGAATTTGTGGGAGAAACGGATTGCGATGATTTCGACTTTTTATTTTATTCGGAAAGAAGATTTTGACGACGCGTTGATGATTGCAGAGATGTTGTTGAATGACGAGCACGATTTGATTCATAAAGCTGTGGGTTGGATGTTGCGAGAGGTTGGAAAAAAAGATGTTGAGGTTTTGGAAAAGTTTTTGAAGTTTCATTACAAGAAAATGCCGAGGACAATGTTGCGTTACGCGATTGAGAAATTTGAGGAAGGAAAGAGGAAAATGTATTTGAGGGGAGAAATATGAACATAGAAAAATTAAAACAAAACAAATCGACTGAAGAACTTTTGGAGTTTGGAATTATAAATATAGATAAGTGTTCTGGACCTACGTCGTTTAATGTTTCTGAATTTGTTAAGAAGAAATTGGGAATCAGAAAAACTTCGCACTTTGGAACTCTTGACCCGAAGGTTACGGGGGTTTTGCCGGTTGCGTTAAATCGTGCTTGTAAGTTGACTGGTTTTTTTCTGGGTGAAGATAAAGAATATGTCGGGGTTATGAGAATTCATGAGGATGTTGAGATGAAAAAAATTCAGAAGATAATTAACGAAAAATTTTTGGGAAAAATTCTTCAAACCCCTCCAGTTAAGTCGCGAGTTAAAAGGCAAGAACGAGAGAGGGAGATAAAAAGTTTTGATTTGATTGAGCAGGAGGGGAAAGATATTTTATTTCGTGCGGAAGTTCAGGGCGGAACTTATATTCGGAAGTTGTTGGACGATTTGGGGACAGAGATGGGAATTGGAGCGCACATGTTGGAGTTGAGGAGAGTGCGGGCAGGGATTTTTACCGAGGACACAATCGTTAATCTTTATGATTTTGAAAAAGCCGTCGACGAATATAAAAATGGAAATGATAAATTGTTGCGGGCAATGATTATTCCTGGAGAAATTGTTTCGGAAGTTTATCCTATTTTGAAAGTTGAAGAAAAAGAAATTAAAAGATTGTGGACGGGAAAACCAATTTTCAAAGATGATGTTATTGGGAAAACAGATTTCAAAAAAGACGAAGTCGTTAGCGTGTTCGCCGAGGACAAATTCCTCGGAATGTACAAAATTATAGATGGGAAGGATATTTTTGCGAAGGGCGAGTTTGTTTTTCAACCAATTTAATCTTCGTCATCGCAATTATAATGCTTGTGAGATATTTTTCTTAAATGGTAATATTTGTCTAGGAGAGAGTTTTTTATTTTTGAAGGAAATGCCAGCAAAGAAATCGGCAGAAAATAAAGATCATTTTTTCTCAACAAAAATTCTAAATCTCCAACATTTATTATTGGAATTTCGCAAGAACATCTTCTTTCAATATCTTCGCATTCCTTTCCAAAAGAATGTTTCTCCATAAAATTATTAGGAAAAATGGATATTAAAACATTTATATAACTAAAAAATATATAACTTTATGAGAGAATTTATTTACTTTTCTTCGAGCGCGCCCACCTCTGGAAATTTCGGGGACGATTTGATGAAGGCCGGGCGGATGGACATCGCAATTCATAGTTTTATTCAGGGCGTTTTTTTGTCGCACGATTTTAGGCGAGATGCGAAATTTCATTTTGTTTTTTATGGGATGCCGGACCCTCCGAAGCACATCGAGATTCAAGTTACGGACGAGTTGGGTTTGAATAAGAAAGATGTTTCTAAGATAATTAAAAAGATTTTGTATAAATATAAGAAGGACGAGAAGAACGAGGTTTTTCCTGGGTCGTTTGTTGAGAAGAAGAGTTTTTTGAAATTGATTGATGAAATGATTGAGGAGGGGAAGGAGATTTTTATTTTAGATAAGCGGGGTGATGATATTCGAAAGGTTGAGATTCCAAATGATTGTGTTTTTGTTGTTGGAGACCACGAGGGTTTGCCGAAGAAAGAATTGAAAAGATTGAAAGATGTGGCGACTAAAGTTACTATTGGAGATAAAATGTATTTTGCGTCGCAAACTATTGCGGTTGTGAATAATGAGTTGGATTATAGGGGAATTTAGTAAAGTTTATAGTCAGGAATTGTTTGTGCACTTAGGGCTTGAAGCATTTCTCTATATGCTTCCATTCTACTAACTTTCGTGCCTGTTCCAGAAATTTTTATGTCGACTAATCCTTTAGCTATTTCCCGTTCGTTCCATTCTTTTAATTTTTTTTCTAATTTCTTTTCCTTTTCTGACATGTGTTAATTAAAGATTGAATCTATTTAAACTTTTATATGAAATTTCGTATCAAAATATTTAATAACCTCTTATCATTTTTTAAAGTATGAAGAAATCTGTGAGATTGTATATTGACGGAACGGTTCAGGGCGTTTTTTTTCGGGCGTTCGTGAAGGAGAATGCTGAACGGCACAATGTTAAAGGGTTCGTGAGGAATCTTGAGGACGGGCGTGTTGAGGCGTTTCTTGAAGGGGATTTGAATGATGTTAATAAAATGATTGAGTTGTGCGAGAAGGGACCGAAGCATTCGATGATAAAAAAAGTTGAAGTCAAGCCAGAAAGATTTCAGGATTTTAAAGTTTTCAAAAATTTGCATATATGATCAAAGAAATAATAAAAAAGAGGCAATCAATTAGGAAATACAAACCTAAAGAAATTTCTAAAAAAATTATTGATGATTTGATTGATGTTGCTCGGCTTTCGCCTTCTTCGAAGAATACTCAGCCTTGGAAATTTAAAATCGTTGATGATGAGAAAACTAAAGAATTGTTGAGGAAGGAAAATGTGTTTAAGCAAGATTTTGTTTATTCTGCGCCTGTGATTTTGGTTTGCTGTTCGGATTTGAAGGCGTATGATGAAAAGCGGAATAAAAAATATAAGAAGGCGAAGAAAAAGTGGGCGTTGATTGATTTGTCGATTGCTTGTTATGGGTTGGTTTTGCGGGCGACGGAGTTGGGGCTTGGAAGTTGTTTTATTGGTTTGATGGAAGAAAAGAAAATGAAAAAGATTTTGGGAATTCCTAAGAATTATGTTATTCCGTATTCGATTGTTTTGGGTTATCCAGAAAAAGATGATGAGCAAATTGTGATGGATAGAAAAAATATCGGGGAGATTATTTTATGATATTCACAAATTCTGACGGAGGTGCAAGAGGAAATCCTGGACCTGGTGCGATTGGAGTTATAGTTCGAAGAAATGACGAAATTCTTACTAAATACAGTCAAATGGTCGGGGGACATGTCACGAATAATATTGCGGAGTACGAGGGCGTGATAAAGGCTTTGGAATTGGCGTCGAAGTTTGATAAAGAAGTTACTTGTTTTTTGGATTCGGAATTGGTTGTTAATCAGCTTTTGGGAAAATATAAAGTGCGGAACGAGAAATTGTTTCCGTTATTTTTGAAGGTGCAAAAATTAATTGACGGCTTCTATAAAGTGCAATTCAAATATGTTTCGCGTTGGGATAAATTTCAAATTCTTGTAGATGAATTGCTAAATGAAGAATTGGCGAATCACGGGTTTGAAAAAAAGATTCCTAAGCGAAGAAGTTAATTATTTAATAATTTTCAAATGTTTTTTCTTTTTTTCTCGTGGCCAAAGAAGGTGTGCGATTTCATTATGCTTTTTCCAATATTTTTCTTTTGTTTCTTCAGATGCCAGATTATAGAGATGAGTAAAAGGTCGCTCTAATTGATATTGTTTTCTTAAATCCATGAGCAGATATTTTTCCTCGGATGTCAAAAAAATTTCCGGAATATTTGTTAGCACTCTTGCTATATTTTCATCGCTCGGAAATGTTATTTCAAAAATGTGGTCGAGACAAGTTCTCCCCCTTTCATCTAAATATCTTTCATGTTTTAATTTTTCCGATAGATAACTATATGCAATAGACGTTGATACAATTGCTATAAATCCATAATTAACAAATTCTCCCAATTCAAATTCCATGAAATTGCTAAAAGTTAAATATATAAAAGTATTTTGGTATTAAATTGCATGGGAAGAGAAGAACAAATTATTAACGAGAGGTTGAAGAAACTTAACGAGTTGAAGAGTTTGGGTGTCGAGGCTTACGCGCATCGATATGATAAAAAGCAGACTTGTTTGGAGTGTTCGAATTCTAAGATTGGCGCGAAGGTTAAAACTGCTGGGAGAGTTATGACTAATCGTGACTTGGGAAAAATTGCGTTTGCGACTTTGAGAGATGGCACGGGAGATGTTCAGTTGGTTTTGCAAGAAAGCGAGATTGCCGACGAGAAAAAAAAGTTTTTCAAAAGATATGTTGATTCTGGAGATTTTATTGGAGTGCAGGGAGAAATTATTAAAACAAAAACTGGACAGAAATCTTTGTTAGTTAAGAGTTTTGAATTTTTGACTAAATCAATTTTGCCTTTGCCGGAAAAATTTCATGGGTTGAAAGATGACGAGGAAAGATATAGAAAAAGATATTTAGATATTTTGATGAATCCAGATGTTCGAGATTTGTTTGCCAAGAAATCTAAGTTTTGGAATGCTATGAGAAGTTTTTTGTTGAGTAAAGATTTTATGGAAGTTGAAACTCCGGTTTTAGAAAATAGTGCGGGCGGTGCTTCGGCGACTCCTTTTTCAACTCACCATAATGCTTTAGATTTAGATGTTTATTTGAGAATTTCTATGGGGGAACTTTGGCAGAAAAAGTTGATGGTTGCGGGTTACGAAAAAACTTTTGAGATAGGTCGGCAATTTAGAAACGAAGGAATGGATATGGAGCATTTGCAGGATTACACTCAGATGGAATTTTATTGGGCTTACGCGAATCACGAGGATGGGATGAAGTTGGTTCAGGAAATGTATAAGAAAATTGCGAAGGAAGTTTTTGGGACGACGAAGTTTGAGAATAATGGGCATAAGTTTGATTTGGCCGACGAGTGGAAGATTTATGATTTTGAGAAAATTATTAAGAAATATACTGGGATGGATATTTATGAGGCCAGCGTCGAGGATTTGATTAATAAACTTATTAAATTGAAAGTAGAGTATGAGGACACGGCGAGTAAGTGGCGACTTGTTGATGTGCTTTGGAAATATTGCCGGAAGAATCTTGCGGGTCCTGGATTTTTGGTTGGGCAACCTGTTGAGGTTTCGCCTTTGGCTAAGAGAATGATTGATGATAAAAGAAAGGTTGAGCAGTTTCAAGTTATTATTGCGGGGAGCGAAGTTGGAAATGGTTATTCAGAATTGAACGACCCGATTGATCAGGAAAAAAGATTTGAACATCAGATGGAAATGAAAAATGCTGGAGACAGCGAGGCGCAGGATCATGATAAAGATTTTGTTGAGGCTTTGAAATATGGAATGCCTCCGACTTGCGGGTTTGGAGTTTCGGAAAGATTATTTGGATTTTTAGTTGGGAAGCCTTTGAGAGAATGTGTTATTTTTCCATTGATGCGACCTAAAGATGGGAAGAAGGGGAAGAAATAATGGCGAAAGGTGGTTTGATAATTCGGAGTAATATTAAAAAAATTGTTAGGGAGTTAGATAAAGATAATTCTGTTCCGAATGTTGCCGAAGAAGTTGGGCGAGCATTGGAAAGAAAAACTGAAGAGATTTTGATTGAGGCGATTAAGAGGGCAAAGGAAAATGGGCGACGGACTTTGCAAGCACGAGACCTTTAGGTCTCGTTCATTCATTCGCCGAAGCGTCGTCAAATGAAGGCACGTGATTTGTGAATTATTGAGTTTTAAATTTTTCTAAAATAATTACAAAAGAATATCTCAATCTTGATAATATCATTTAGAATCTTGTTTTTTGGGTTCACTTTTTTAGAAAATTCTTTGATTAAGTGTCATTTTAAAATTACATTGGAATAGAAACATTTAAGAATTAGGTTTTAAATAAGATTTGATGAACAAATTAAGTTTAGCAGTATTTAGTATTTTTTTCTTGCTGATTTCTGTATCAGGAATTTTAGCTGTAGGAAATATTTATGGTAATCAAACTAATTTAGAAATTGGTGATAATTCAGATAGCGAAGATGTTTTTGTTAATGGAAATAATATATTTTATGCAAATTATACTAATTTGACAAATGGCTCTAACATAAACACAGGTGTTTGCGAGATTGCATTTGATATGGATGGTGCTGTGACTCTCGATGAACCAAGTTCATGGCAAATTTCCAAAACTTTTTTCTCTTATACTTATCCTGGTTTGCCAACTACTAATTATAATGATGGTTCATGGTTTATTTCAGGTGATTCTACACCAATTCAACACATTACATCTAATGGTCAAAAAATAACTAGTGATATTTTAGGAAGAGATGATTTGGGAGTGATTTTGGTAAATGTTGCTGGTGGTCCAAATGCTGGGTACCATACAATTTTCTTTGATACATCACTTTGGACAAGTATAGACAGCTTAACTAATTATATAACTACTCAATTAGATGCAACTACTTCGACTAGAAATGGTCTTCAACCGGTTCAATTAATTGCTAAGGGCATTGATGCTGATTATACTTGGGATGATACACTTGCGGTTTTCTGGGGTTACGCTCCAGGTTCAGATCCTGCGGGCGCAGGTTATCTTAATTACGTTCCTGCAATTCCAAGTACAGATATATTTGGAACATCCAATCTAATGCCTTACAATTCAACTTCAAAACTTTTTGAGTATACAGATAAATTTTCAAATGCTGGAACTTTTAAATTCAATGTTCAATGTACAGATAGTTCCCAAGTTTATGAAACTTTGACAAGTACTGACGATTTTGTTATTAAAAATAACGATGATGAACCTAACGATGATGACGAGGATAATGAAGATGATAGACTAAATATTAATCAGATTAATCAATATTGCGAACCAAATTGGGAATGCGGGAGTTGGAGTGCTTGTTTTGATGGTGTGCAATCAAGAACGTGTACTGATACAAACTATTGCGGGGAATTTTATGGTTACGGAAAACCTTCAGAAATAACTGGATGCAATATTCCAACCGAAGAAAAAGTGTTAGTCCAATCGGAAGGATTTAATTGGTTGTTTTGGACATTATTAGTTATTACTTTGCTATTAGTTTTATTAATTATATTTCTTTTAATTATGATCTAATATAAAAAGTTGTAAAGGCTTGATAAAGATAATTCAGTTCCGAATGTTGCCGAAGAAGATGGGCGGGCTTTGGAAGCGAGAGATTTGTAAAATTTAAATAGTTCTTTAATTATTTATTATTATGAAAAAAGAGCGAAGAGAAAAAATAATGGATTTGGTTAGGAAAGCTGGAGATCCAGATAATTATGAAGTTTCCCATGACGAGCGGGGAATTCCTCAGGTTAAAGAAAAGGCTAAAATTAAAATGGGCGGAAAGTCCAGAGCAAAAGGTTCGCAGTTTGAGTTGAAGGTTCGAAGAGATTTGGAAGAGCAGGGGAGAGTTGTGGATAAGTGGAATAATAATGTTGATTTGGAAACTGACAAATTAATTATTGCGAAGAGAAAGTTTAATCCGTTTTCAAAAGTTATGACAATTGGGACGGGGTTTCCGGATTTTATTTCTATTAAGCATATCCATGACGGAGTTTATAGTGTGATTGGCGTCGAGGTTAAAACTAACGGGACTCTTTCGAAAATTGAAAAGCAAAAATGCGCATGGTGTTTGAAAAATAAAATTTTCTCACAAATTTGGATTGCAAAAATTGGGGGGGAAAGAGGGCAGATAATTTATGAGGATTTTTCTGAGAAGTATGGGGATAAATACGACAAAGCTTAAAATTATATCTCTCTTCCTTTGTTGATGAAAAAGCTAATTGTTATTTTATTATTTTTCTTTTTGGTTTCTTTTGTTTCCGCTAATTGTATTAATATTAATTCGGCTTCGTTGGAAAGGCTTGATGAATTGTCAGGTATTGGGGAGACTCTTGCGCAAAGAATAATTGACGCGCGTCCTTTTTTTTCAGTAGAGAATTTGACTGATGTGGAGAGAATTGGCGAGGTGACTTTGGAGAAAATAAAGACACAGGGTTTGGCTTGTGTTGATTGTGATTGCGAGGACAAAGTTAAAAAAGAGCCGGAGGAAGATAAAGAACCAAAAATTGATACCCTAAAGGGCACAAGTAAAGAGGTGCAAATTGTTGAGGCGAGTGCGGTGCAGAAAATTTCTTATGACGCTGAGCCTTCGGTGATTAGTCTTGTTCCAAAAGATATAAAAATGGAGAATAATTTTGAAAATGGAGAAGAAAACAATTTTATGAAATACGGGCTTTTTGGCTTTGGTGTTTTGATTTGTTTTTTGTTCGGATTAAAATATTATAAAAGGAAAAATAAAAATGAATTCAGATGAAATAAAAGAAACTCGAGGAATCGGCGTGAACATGATTATAGAAGTTATTGGACGACCGCCGGAGCATTTGGTTGAGACAATGGAAAATATTGTTGGGCAGATTGGAGAGGAAAAGGGCGTGAGAATAATTGAAAAAAAAATTCATGAGCCGGTTTTGATGAAAGACCAGAAGGATTTTTTTTCGGCGTTTGTGGACGTTGAATTTGAGGCGGAAGAAATAATTGATATTGCAATGATAATGTTCAAGTATATGCCAGCACACATCGAGATTAACAATCCTGAATTAATTGTTTTGACAAATAATGGCTGGTCAGATATTTTGAATCAGTTGACTCGAGCTTTGCATGGCTACGACGAAATTGCAAGAGTTATGCAAACTGAGAAAGCTATTCTTGAAAAAAAATTGAAAGATTTGATGCCGAAGAAGGATTAATTATTTCTTCCTCAAAAATCCTAAAAGACTTACACTTCTTGTTCCGGTTTTAGAATATTTTGTTTTGAAGAACCAGACTAGGAAAAAAACAATTATGAAAAGGATTGCCCAACCGTATACTTTCAAATTTGATGTGCTTTCTTGTTTTATCGCGCACTCACTTAAACAACACTTTCCGTCTTTTGCTAATTTTGTTTTGTCGTCGACGCAGATTTGAGTTTCGTTACAGAAATTTCCTTGAAGTTGGGAACAGGTTTTTGTGATTGATTCTGCTTCGGTGAGATTGGAAACATTTTTTACAATGTCTTCTGATTTGTTGGAATTGTCAAGAATTATTGGTTTGTCATCGGGAATAATTTCATTTTCGTCTCCTGCAAAAACATAAATTTGTATTTCATATTCTGTTCTATTTGAAGATAATTTTAATTTTGCCCATGTTGGTTCGGAGACGGCCAAGGGTTCAATTTGTATTGTTTTTATTTCTCCTGATTTCAAAACTATTTCTTTATCATAGGTTATTGTTTCTTCGGTTGTGGTAGTTTCATTAATTGTTTCGTTCTCGTCCATTCCAAAAAGTGCTTCGGTTATGCTAATTTCTCTTTCTTGAGTTGTTGTGGTTGTTGCTTCTGTTGTGTCTTTGTTTAAATAAATTGTGAGAGATTCTTCATTTAGATTTTGTAAAATTATTGAGAAAGATTTGTTTGTTGTTACAACTGATTTGTCGAGGGTGAATTCTGCTTGCGAATCGAGGATTTCAAATGTTTTTGCGATTGGGTCGTCTGAAACTTCAATTCCTTTTGCATATCGCACGTTCTCAATTGAGATTGAATAATTTCCTGAAGGTTTATCTTCAATCATCGCGGTTATATAAAAATCTCCGTTTATTTTTTGTAAGGTGAATTGCATTGGTGTTCTGACATGTGTTCTGTAAAAGAAAACGTTTTCTTCTTTTATGTTATCAATAAAATTTCCTGAGAATTTCGCAGTTAGAATTTCGTATCTCTCATAAGAAGGTTTTACTAAATCAACTTGGACTGCTGAAACGAATTGTAAAACTAATAAGATAATTATAAAACTGAATAACACTCTTTTCATAATTAATTAAGAAAAAAAGAGTTAATAAAGTTTATTCAAAAAACTATTGCCCCATTTTTTTGAGCTTGTTCAAAACGTCGTCCATTTCTTCGTTCGGAGCACCCATTGGTTTTCTCGGAGAAGGTCTTGGTCTTGAAGGTGGAAGAACTGTTCTTGGAGGTCTTCTCATTCCAGGTGGAGATGCAGGGGGAAATCCTCTTGGTGATGTTGATGAAGAACTTGTCTCTGAAGAGCCTTTTCTAAATTTATCAATTAAAGGTTTTAATTTATCTCTGAAAATGATTCCTAAAACAACTAACACAATTAATATTAATAAAACCCAAATCCACCATGTGCTTCCTCCAGTTGCTGGTTTATCTGGTGTTCCAGCAACACAACAAATTTTTCCTGAATCACAACTTGAAGATAAAGTGGTGTCTTCTTTTTCATCGTCGTAACAACTTGCATAACATCCGCCTTCTGCTTGCTCGCAAGCGTTTTCTGTTGAAGGAGGAGTTGGTCCTTGGGTGCAAGTTCCAATACAACAAAGTTGACTTGAGGTTATGTCTGATGCTGAATTATCTTCCGTGCCCGTGCAATCGTCAGTGTAACTACAAGTTATTCCGCCTAACTCTGAACATGTTTGAGAGGGGTCTGTGTCACAACAATCTTGTCCCCAACCACAATCATAACTTGATAAAATTGAACCTCCAACATCATCACAGTTAGATAGAGTTGAACAGAAATATCCTGAATCTTCACAATCATCTGCAGGAATATCACATGAATCGGTGTCTTCACATTGAAGGTCTCCTGAAGAACCTGTTCCCCACATTGAGTAAATTAAGAATGCTGTGTCTCGAACATTTTTGTCGTTCCAGTCTCCAGCTGTTCCTTGAATTGCTTCAACCCAGCTTTCTACATCGTCGGGTGCAGAACCTGGATAAAGTAAATAAATTCCTAAAGCAGTGTTATAAAATTTATTATTTACTGGGCTTGTTCCGTCCCAGTATGTACCGGTTTGGGAAGACACTTGTCTAGCTATTGCTTGATTAGAATAACTTACATAACCGGTTAATCTTGATAAGAATACTTCGGGCATTAATAGGCTGTTGTCCTCAGCACTTACAATTAAGTAAGGCATGAAAGCAGAGAGATCTTCTCCTAAAACATTTAATGTGTGAGTTGCCCAAAGAGACGCTTCATAATCGCAGGCTCGAGCGTTGTTTGAAAAACATAATGAGTTTACTCTTTCAACTGTTGGTGATGTTGTGGAACTTGATGCTGACGATTCTGAAATGTAAATTGTGTCGCCTCCAACTTTTTGGAAAAGTAAAGTTGTTCCGAAAGCTTGGTCGCATGATATTGTTAAGTCTTGGTCGAAACAAGTTGGCGCGATAGAGAATTTGTATCCTGTTGAGTCTACGCTTAGGCAAGTTCCTCCTCCCGCAACAGTGTAATCAGCGTTGATAATTAAATTTTCGGTTGAGCCTGCTCTTTTTGCTGTGCATGTCGAGGCTACTCCTTCAGTTTCAATTTGTAAATACCAATTTAAATTATTTGGTTGAACCGTTTTTGTTAATAACCAGTCTCGAGAACCGTCGGTGTTTTTGCTGGATTCTTCTAATGCTAAAATTGCTTGAGAGGTTACGATTATGTTATTTGAGATTTCTGAGCCGACCCAATAGTTGTCAGTGTTTTTTTTGCTAATTAATTCATCGAGACAATCTCCTATTGCCATTGTTACGAATGCGTTTGTCTCGGTTGATAAACCTGAACAAGGATTGTCAGCGAGGTAATCTTCTAACCATTGCACTCCTTTTTCTTGAGAAGTTAAAGTTTCATTTGCTGCAAATGCTAAAGACGTTAACAAAATTACTGAGATAAATAATGTAAGTAACAACACGCTCTTCTTTTTCATTATTGAGATAGTTAATTCTTGTTTATAAATATTTCTTTACAAAATTATTTCTTTGGATTTTTATTTGCTCCGAAATTTTTTCTCACAACATAATTTACGGGATTTTTTATCGCGGAGCAGGTATTGTCTGGTTGGCACACTCCAATTCCTTGATAAAATTCTTTGCAGTTTTGGGGCATGATTGGTTTTCGTCTATAAGCCCAAGTTAATTGGGACTTTATGTAGCCGTCTTTTAGCGGGACTTCGTTTTTTTGATTCCATTCATAGATTTTTTTTTCGAGTTCTTCTTTGTCCATTCCGATTGAACGAAATAAATTTATCAAAATAAATAGTGCTCGTTTTTTTCCGTCGGCAATTCCTTTTAGAATATTTAAAACACAGGGAGGGAAATCTTTTTCGGTTATGTTTTTTAATTCAAGTGGTTTGTAATCGGCGTATTTTCCTGTTGGTTTTTCTGAGAATTCTTGGGGTTTGTTTTGGGAATACCAATCTAAAGCTTGCAAAACGAATTCTCTGGCTTCGGCTTCTTCACAAGAAGGCATGAAATTTTTTATTTTAACTTTCATTGGCTCAGCGTCGGTCATGTCGAATTTTTCTAAATCTTCTAAATCAATAACCATGCTTGCTAAAGCTGTTTTTTCGTGGAGGGAATATGGCATTCTGAATAAATGTCTTGGGGAAACCAGAACTAAATCAAGCCCCATTAATTCGTATAAATCAATTTGTTCGGATTGTGAGAAATTTATCGGGAGTTCTTTTGAAGAGATGTTGCACTTTTGACAAATGTAAAGCGGTTCGGATTTTTCGATGTCGAATTCTTTACGGCAGTTTGAACATTTGAGTTTTTTGTCAAATTCTTTTTCTATTTTTCTTTGTTCTTGTATGTTGCACCTACTGCAAAATAAAGTTTTCCAGATATATTCGTTTACGATTTCTCCGCAGGTGTTGCATTTTATTCCTTTTTTTATTTTTACGTCTTTGAATTGTTGGAAGAAATCTTCGGGGAGAATTTTTTTCATTTCTTCTTGGGATTGATGTCTTAGATATGCGACGAGTTTTCTTGGGAATTCTGGGAAGAGATCTTTTATGTTTTCGCCGGCGATGTCTTTTGGGAAAGCTTTGAATGGGACAAGCACGTGGAAACCTTTTGAGCCAGAGAATTTTAAGGAGACGGCTTTTATTCCGTGGTTTTGTAAAACATTTATTATTGCTCGGGCGGCGAGTTTTGAGTATTCAATCCATTTGCAATCTATGTCTATTAATAGGTCCCAGCCAATTCTTATTTCGTTTAGTTCTCTTTCTGACATTCCTGTTACTATTTTTAGTGGGTCTTCCCAGATTTCTTCAGAACAGTGAAAAGATGTTGCGCCTTTTTTTACTAATTGGAAAACGTCACCGGGATATTGAAATGAGTCTGGGCGTTTTCCGAAACCTTCAAAATATCTTGGGCATACTTCTCGATTTTTCGCGAATTCGAAAATTGCATTTTGAATTTCTGGCCTGGAGTAATAAAGATGCGTCATTTTCCTTATTCTCTGTTCTTTGTGAGAAATAGGTTCGTCCATAAAATAAGAGCGGGATAAGAATTTAAATAAATATCTTATCTTTTAGTATAGTAATTAATTTAAAGGGAGAAATTATTTTTATATCATGCTTGTTAAATTAGATAATCCTACTGCACTTTCAAAGGCTATTGAAATTATTTCGGAATTGGTGACCGACGTTCGAATTAAAGTTGGTGAATATGGTATGAGTATTACAGCGATGGACCCCGCGAATGTTGCGATGGTAGGGTTTCGTCTTCCGAAGAGTGCGTTTTCACAATTTGAAGTTGGGACTGAAGTTCTTGGAGTTAATTTAGATAGTTTGAAAAAGATTTTGAAAAGATGTGGGACTAAAAGTAATTTGATTTTTGAGACGAGCGAGAATACTTTGTTAATTAATATTCATGACCGAGTAAAGAGAAATTTTTCTTTGGCGTTGATTGAGATTGAAAGCGAGGATAAAGATATGCCGAGTTTGGATTATAGTTCGAAAGTTATTATTAGTTCGGTTGATTTGGTTGATTCGATTGAGGATTGCTCGGTTGTTGCAGATTCGTGTTCGTTTATTGTTAAAGATAGCAAGTTCGTTATAGAATCGAAAGGTTTGAATTCTGCGCGTTCGGAGTTTTCTGGGGATGAGGCGAATATCGAGGCTGAGAATTGCAAATCCAAATATAGTTTGGAATATCTGAAGAAGTTCGCGAAGGGTGCGAAACTTTCGGAAAAAACTATTTTGAGATTTGCAAATGATCATCCTTTGAAAGTGGAAATTAGAACTGAAGGCATGGAATTGGATTTTGTTCTTGCTCCACGAGTTGAGATGGATGATTAAATAATTTTATAAGCTTCTATTTTCTATATAAGTCATGAATAATAAAAAGGGGCAGATTACAATTTTTGTTATTATTGCAGTTATAATAATTGCTGTCGTTGTTTTGTTTTTTTTAATTGGACCTGGAGATACTTTGATAAATCCTGAAGGAAGAGTTGAAAATCCGAATAATCTTTTGAGTTTGTGTTTGAAAGATGCTGTAAAAGAGAAGGCACAGGAAATTTCTTCGAAGGGGGGCTACATTGAAAATCCTTTTAATCGAACTTTTAAATTTACCGACGAGGATGAAACATACGATGTTGCTTTTTTATGTTACACTAAAGAATTTTATAATCCGTGCGTTACTCAGCAACCTATGATGATAAGTCATCTTGAAGATGAATTAAAAAATGCTCTTGGAAAAAAAGTTGAAGATTGTGTTGAAGAGATTGGGAGAAATTATGAGGCACAGGGTTATACAGTTGATGTGAATTATAAAGATTTTAATGTTGAGTTAATTCCGGATGAAATAAAGTTGGATGTTGATGTTCGTATTGGTTTGAGTAAAGTGGAAACTTCTGTTCAAGAAGGACTTAATGCAAATATTCAAAGTAAACTTTACAATAATGCGATTGTTGCTCAACAAATTGTTTTTCAAAATGCGAAGTTTTGTAATTTTGATTATTTTGGGTACATGATGACTTACCCTGAATTTGAGATTGATTATTTTAGGACGAGCGATTCGATTAAGATTTATACAATCAAAGAATTAAATAGCGAGGAATGGTTTAGGTTGGCGATAAGAACTTGCGTGATACCCCAAGGAATATGAGAAAGAAAATTAATTTATTATTTTTAGTTGTGGTTTTGGTTCAGATTTGTTTATTAGTTAATATGGTTACGGCGGAAAGTTATTCGATAAGTCAAACAAATGTTGTAAAATATGAAAATGATTTTGGGGAAAGAATATTAAAAGTTTTTGAAAAAGTTTCGGGAGTATTGGTTGGTTTGGTTTCAATAAAAGAAATTGGAATTGTTTCTGCTCAGAGTTTGCAAAAGTGTTGTCTTCGAGGAGAATTTGGGGTTTGTCAGAATTTTGTCGAGGGGGAAAATTTAATTTGTGAAGAAGTTGTTGACACTGCTTGTGAAAATACTCCTGCCTGTGAATTGGGTTGTTGCGTTGATGATGAGGAGGGAACTTGTGATGCAAATCAGCCGGAAGGAGAATGCGACGGGACTTGGGAACCTGATGCACAATGTAATGTTGCGCAATGTGAAATGGGTTGTTGTTTAATTGATAACCGAGCGGGATTTTATACTGAAAAAATGTGTAGCAATTTGGCAGATATTCAGGGAAAAGAATATGAATTTTTATCGGGCATTTTGGAATTGAGCTGTTTGTCTATTCCGCAATTTGGGGAAGACGGAGCTTGTGTTAGTCCGGACGGAAGTTGTCAAAGAACGACCGATGATAAATGTGATAATACTTTTTACAAAGGTTATTTATGTTCGGCAGAAGAAGTTGGTTCGAATTGTGAACGACAAGCCAGCGTCGGCCTTGAAGAAGATTTTTATGAGATTTATTGGTTTGATTCTTGTGGTAATCGGGAGAATATTTATTCTTCAAATAAAGATGCGAGTTGGGCAAATGGAAAAATTTTGAGTAAAGAGGAAAGTTGTGGGGCGGATTCTAAAAATGGAAATTCTGCGAGCACCAGTTGTGGAAATTGTAATCGAAATGCGGGAAGTGTTGGGGTTGAAACAACTGGTATTGAAAAGCATATTGCTGGGGGAAATTTTGTTTGTAGAAATATTGATTGTCCGAATGCTCCATTAAATGGTGGAAGAACTGGATTGAAAAAACATCAGGAAACTTGGTGCTTGTATGACGGTGCTCTTGGAAATGGAATCGATCCTGTTGGAAGTGAGCATTGGGTTGCGAGTTGCATAAATGGAAAAGTTGAAGTTGATAAATGTGGTGAGGCTCGAAGTGAGATTTGTGAAGAAGGGGAAATTTATCAGCAGAGCACTGGCGAGGGAAGAGCACTTGCTCGATGTGTGGTTAATCAAGCCCAATTGTGTAAAGCGTATAATGAAAATTTACAAAATGACCCCGCAGGCGTTCAGGAAACTTGTGAAGCAAATTCGCATTGTGAATTTAGATATCTTAATGTTGATAGCGGTTTTAAATTTGGAATATGTTTGCCGAAATATCCGCAGGGTTTTGATTTGCGACCTTTCGATGATGCGATTTATGGAGATGAAACTCCTGACTTCGCGTCGATGACTTGCTCGGTTGCGAGTATGTCTTGCACAATTATTAAAAAAAGAAAAACTTCCACTGAATCCGATTTTGGAATGGAAACTTTTTGGAGCGACCAGTTAAATAGTGATTGCCGAGAAATTGAATTTGTTGACCAGATGAATAATTTTTGTGTTTCTCTTGGGGATTGTGGGAGTTATACTAATTACATTGGAAAGACGACTGATAATCTTCGGGTTCAGGGAGTGAAGGAAGAAGTTTATAAAAAATCTTGGGCAGAACATTTTGGTTATTCCGCAAATGCCAAGGCTGTTGAAGGACAACATGTTGATTCTCAAAATTTAGAAAATCTTGAAGCATTTATGGCGGGGACTTCTGAAATTAATGCTCCGGGAACGGGGGATGATTATCATATTAAAAGAGCTTATGAGAGTTGGCTTACTATTGCATCAGGAGTTAGTGGGGGTTTGGGATTTACTTGGTTAAAATATGGTAGCCCTTATTTTTTCCCAGCAGATCCGAAAGCGATAACTTCAGCAGGAGGTCTTCCGGAAGCCGGTGTAGGAGCAGTTTTAGGAGCTTCTGCTTATGCTTTAATTGGTGCATCCATTGGTGCAACCGTTAGCTCGACTATGGCTAGCACGTATAATATCGAAGGAAAAGAAGCTAGTGGGATGGTCTTTTCTGGCGCTACAGGTGGAGCAGCTGCAGGATTTTTAATTTATTTTGGAATTGTTGCAGAAGGTGCAGGTTGGAGTTTAATCTTAGCTACATTGGGCCCAATGGGTGCAGGAATTGCAATCGCACTCGTAGCAATCGCGATAATTGTAAATTCATACATGGCTAGCATGCGTATTGGTGAAGTTGGAAAAGATACTGTTAATTTTTATTGTTATCCTTGGGAAGCTCCTCGTGGTGGCGATGATTGTCATGTTTGTAATGAGGATCCTTTGAAACCTTGCACGCGTTATAGATGTGAGAGTTTGGGACAGCTTTGTCAAATTGTTAATGAAGGTGGCGACGAGAATCCTCCTTGTATTAGTGTTCCTCTTGAAACAAATGTTCCGGAAGTTGTTGATTATAGAATTTTGACAAATGGTTATAAATTGACTCAAGTTGAAGGAAATAAATTTAAGTTGAGAACTAATCGGGATAATTGCATTCCGGAATATGAGCAGGTTGATTTTGTTATTGAGACTGACGAGTATTCGCAATGTTCTTGGGATTGGAAAAGGCCAGAAGATTATTTATCTACTCAAGCTAATTCGGCGGATGAAGGAAGATATAGATTAAATCACATTTTCAGCGTCGAGGAATTCCCGAGTGTCGCGAGTTTGGACCCGCAATATATTGAAGGAAATATTGATACGGGTTATGTTGGGGAACAAATAATGTATATAACTTGCTCGGACTTTAATGGTAACCCGACTTTTGAACCGATAATGGTTGATGTTTGTATAGATTCGGAAGCGAACCCGACTCCTGCTTACATAAAAGCGTTTACGCATCCTGAAGGATATAGATTGAAATTCGGAGAAACTAAATTGGAAAATTGGGGACTTTGGTTAAATCGTCCTGCCGAATGTAAATGGGATAAAATTGCAGAAAAGAAATATGAAGACATGGCAAATGAAATGAGATGTGAATTGGACCCGTTAAATGGGAATGATGGAATTAATGGTTATCCTTGCGACGGGACTTTGACTGATTTAACTGCGGGGAAAAATAATATTTTTATTAAATGTAAAAATTTGCAGGATAATATTAATACGAATGATTTTGAATATAGTGTTTTTGTTACAGAAAATAATCTTGAGATAACTTCTTTGGAACCTGCGGGATATTTTGAAGAGGCTTCTCAGCCGGTTGAGTTTGAGTTGAAAGTTTCTACTTCGAAAGGAGCTAATGACGGGAAAAGTAAATGTGAGTTTTTTAATAATGGGCAATGGATTGTTTTTAAGGAAACTTCGAGCACAAGCCATCGTCAGTTTTTGAATTTCTGGGCGGGAAGTCATTCTATGAAAGTGCGATGCACCGACGATGCTGGAAATGTTGCTGAAGGAAATATAGATTTTGAATTAAAAGTTGATGATGTTGCTCCAAAGATTGTAGAGTTTTATTATGAGGCGGGAAAAATTATTTTCTTTACAAATGAGGAATCAAGATGCGCTTATGAACTTGATACTTGTAATTTTGAAGTTGCTTCTGGGCAAGATGCTTATAGTAATAATGGAATTAAACATGAAATTATTTGGTCGCCGGGGGAAACGCATTATATTAAATGTAGAGATTTGAAAGATAATGAGAATGTTGGGTGTGCACAAAAAATTGCAGTTTTAGATTAGAAGAAATTTTATAAACTTGTTTTAATTATTTAAAGCATGTCAAAAAGAGGTCAACTTACAATATTTATTATAATTGCGATTGTTATCGTGGTTGTTGTCGCTTTGTTTTTTATTTTTAAGGGCGAATCTTTGATAACTCCGAATGCAAGAGCGGGTGCGAAAAATATTGATTACATGATGAAAACTTGTATTGAAGATTCTGTTAAAGACGCTGAGGAATTAATAATTCAGAATGGCGGATATGTGGAATCAATTATTTTAAGAAAACCGTTCAAGTTCAGCGATGAGGATGAAATAAATTATTACACTTATCTTTGTTATGATATTAATCGGGAAAATTGCGTGAATCAACAACCAGATTTATTTGGACATGTTTCTGAAGAAATTAAAAATTATATTGAAGAAGATTTGAATACTTGTTTTGAGGAAGTTTTGAACGATTTAGAAAAAGAAAATTATGTTATTAACGAGGAGAATCTAAAAGGATTTGATGTTAAAGTTAGAGATGGGCAAATTGAACTCTCGGTGGAAGCTGAAATTTCTATGAGCTCTGGTGAAGAAAGTTTTACGCAGAATGATTTTGCGATGATTTTTAAAAGTAATCTTTATGAAATTTTGGAAGTTGTTAGAAAAATAATAAATGCTGAAACTACTCAATGTGAGTTTGATGAAATTAAGTTTATAATTAAAAATCCAGAAATTGATGTGAAAAAATTTGTTGCGGAAGATGGCGCAAAAGTTTATACAATTAAACACGCGGAGGAAACAGATAAATTTAGATTTGCTGTGTTAGGTTGTTGAATATAAATTATTAAAAACTTGGGAAGATGGAAAAAAATATGAAAAGAGGAATTTTATTGGGGATTTTATTTTTAGTTATTATTTTGAATTTTGTTTCTGCAGAAGGAGAAGTTTGTTGTGAGAAACTTATTTCTGGAGCGTCTTGTCAAGATGCTTCAATTGATTTGTGTGATAGAAATTTTGGAATAGATTTTAACCCTTGTAGTGACTTTGATGTTTGTAAAAATACTGGATGTTGTTTTAATGAAGGCGAGTCAAGTTGTTCAAATGGGGCATATAAATCTGGTTGCGTTGGCGAGGGATTAATTTGGAAACAGGGTGTTTGCGAAAATGTTGTAGATGATTGTGAAGAAGTGTGTTGTTGGTTAGGAGGGGGTAGCACGGAGAGGATGGAAAAAGGAAAATGTAGGATTGCTTCTGAGAAAAAAAATATAGACATGAAAACGACTAATGATGGAGAAGAAACTTGTAGAGACCTTTCCGAAGATGTTGGGGCTTGTGTTACTGGAGAAAGCTGTTCGCAAGTTTCAGAAAAAGAATGTAAGGGAAATCTTAATGGAGATTTTTTAAAAAATAAATTTTGTTCGGATAACGAAATAAAAGAAAAATATGATATTGATTATGTAGTCAAAGACCATCTTGGTTGTGCGATTGAAGATGATTTAACTGATGTTTATTATTTTGATTCCGCAGGAAATAGAGAAGGGGTTAAAGAAGAATGTAAATTAGAAGATGGATATATTTGTTCTGAAGAAACGGGGGAAGCAGAATGTAAATTTCTTGGATGTGCGGAATCGGAGGAAACTTTGAATAAAAAAAGAGTCCACGGAGAGACTTGGTGTTTATGGGATGGATATACTGGAAATAGTAGGGATGCCGTTGGAAGTGAACATTTTAGGGCAGCTTGTGTTGCTGGAGAAGTTAGAATTGAAAGATGTGGAGAATATAGAACCGGAATTTGTGCAGAATCAAAAAGAATAATTGGAAAGGATACAACTATTTCTCAAGCACAATGCAGAGACAATCTTGGGGGTTTGTGTTATGGAATTGATAATGTTGAAGATTGTTTAAAAAATGTTGATTGCCGTGTTGAAAAAGTTGCGATAACAGAAAGACACGGGGGAGATTCTGAACATATTCTTTATGATGTTTGTGTTGCAAAAGTTCCAATAGGATTTGATATAACTCCTGAGAGGGTTGAAAGTTTGGATGAAGCAGTGACAGAAGTTAGCGGACAAATAACAAAAGAAAACGTTTGTGGAATGGTTTACGAAAGTTGTCCATTATATGTGCAAGATGGAACCTCTAAAGAAAAAAATAAGTTTTGTTCAAACTGGATTTACCCTTATGAATTTAATAACTTGTGCACAGCGTTTGGAGATTGCGGAAGATGGATTAATACAGAATTAGAAAAAGGATATAATGAAGATTTAATTTTTATTAGTGGTCCAGGAGATAAATTATCTCCTTCGTTTAAAAGTGTAGCTACAAGTGGTTCAATCTATGATTATGAAAGTTTTTTTAAGGGGATAAAAAATAATAATGAAGGAGATAGTTTAGAGTTAGATAATGACCTAATTGAAAATTTTGTTGGAAGGGGGGCAGAAGAGTATGCTGAAAAAAATACTCCTGACTTTCAAACTCCAGAACCAACTGCGGGGATTTTTTATCCGACAGAATTGATTAAAATTAATCCAAACATTGATTTAGATCGAGGAGCAAGCCACCAGGAAGGATATAGCACTTGGACTACTAATCCGAAGGGATATTATCCTCAACCTGTAAAAGCTTATTGTTACCCTTGGAGCCCGCCTATTGCTGAAGATTCTGATTGTAAAAAATGTAATGAAGAAATTATTCCTTGCACGGAATATAAATGTGAAAGCTTGGGGGCAAATTGTGTGATTCTTCCAGAAGTTAGTATTGATGAATTTGCGGAGAGTGAGGAGATTGAAATTGTTGGAGACTTGGCGAATTATTTAGAGGTTGGAGGTCTTGGTCCGGAATATCAAGAAAAAATTTGTGTTTTGAATACAGAATTAAATAGAAATGAGGAACCAATTGTTAAACTTACAAAAGAAGGCGGAGATGCCTGTGTTGAGGGTGGTGCTGAATTAACTTTTAATGTGGAGATTACAAATGAGCAGGAACTTCGTTCTATTTGTAAATATGATTTTGAGGAATATATTTCTTATGAAAATATGGAATTTTATGCTACGCCTCAAGCTTGGGAAACTGAATTTAAAATAAAAATGAATGCGCTTCCTCCAGAAAGTGAAGAAAAAATATATTCTGTTTATGTGAAATGTATGGGGGCAAACCAAATTTCCAATTATGATGCCAAAGAAATTACATATTGCGTTAAACCCGAAGCTGAAACAAGAGCTCCAAAAATTCAAAAAGTTGAAATTGATACTGGCTCGGCGGAAAAATTTGACGTTTTAAAAAATAATTATTTTTTGAAATTTGGAGAAGATGGAGTTTTGGAAGATAGTGTTACTTTGGAAATTACCTTGGATGAAATTGGAAAGCAATGCCGTTATAGTTTAAATCCCGATGCAATTTTTGAAGATTTGCCTGATGAAAATATTTTTGGATGTGAAGATGATTCCTTTTCTTGCCCAAATATATTAATTCAAGGATTGGCGAATGCAGAAAATAAAGTTTATTTGAAATGTTCAGATAAAAATGGAAATGTTCAGGATAAAGAAACTATTGTTACAATTAAACAAAGTGCTTCTCCTCTTTTAATTGATTCTATGAAAATTGATTCGACTGAAATTCTTGGGACGCCTTTTGTGAGATATTCTCCAGTTAATTCGGAAAATCCTTTGGTGATTAGCGTCGATACTTCTGGTGGGGCTTATGGAGGAAAGAGCGATTGTATATATGGATTGTTGGAAAATTTTTATGGTAATTCTTTGGGAAATGCAGACTCAATTTCTCATGTTAAAACTTTAAGCCAGATCCCTGAGGGAAATTATATTTTGAAAGTTGGTTGTAGCGACGATGCAGGAAATTCTGTTAGTGCGGAAGGTAGTTTTTCTCTTGACACTGACGATGATGCACCAATTATTTTGATAAAATATACTGAAGCGAATAGTTTAAAGATGATTACTAATGAACTAGCTCAATGTGCTTATAGTACAGATGATTGTAATTTTAATTTTGATAATGCTCAGAAAATGGGTTCGGTTTATGACGTGAATCATCAACTTTCTTTTACAGAAGGATTTACATATCATATAATTTGTAGAGACATTTGGGATAACGAAAGAACTTGTGAAAAGATATCTATCGTTCGTTAATTTATTTTTCTGAGGTGAAATATTTATAAATGAGAATATCGTATAAAAATAATGAAAGAGTGTGAATTAGGTTTTGGAAAAAAAGGACAGGTTGCAATATTTATTATAATTGGTTTAGTTATTGTTATTGCGGGTGTTTTGATTTTCGTTATTTCTCCCGGGGAACTTTCAAATTTAATTGTTGGTGGAGGTGGTTTGGAAAATCCACAAATAGAACTTAAAAATTGTATTCAAGAAGATTTAGCGCAAACGATTGTAACTATTTCTGCTCAGGGAGGAGATGTTAATCCTCAACATTATATTTTATACGACGATAATAAAGTTAGATATTTAAGTTATACAAATAATTATTATGATTTAGGAGTTAATCAAGAACCGTTATTAATTAATCACGTCGAGGGTGAAATTGAAAGTTTGATTTCTGAAAAAGCTGAATCGTGTTTTGAAGATTTAGTTTCGGAGTTTGAATCTAAAGGTTATGTTATTGAATCTGGAAGAGGAGATATAACTGTTGAATTGGTTCCTGAAAATGTTGTGGTAAATTTTGATAGAAGTTTGTCGGTTTCAAAAGGTGATGAGGATAGAACTTATGAAGGATTTGATATAGTTGTGGACAATAATATTTATGAACTCTTGGAGATTGCTAATAAAATATTGGATGATGAAGCGAAGTATGGAAACACTGAAACTACTTTCTTGATGGACCGATATCATGATGTGAAAGTTGAGAAAGATTTGAAAACTGACGGCTCGGCAATTTACACTTTAACTAATAGAAAAACTGGGGAGAAGTTTTTGTTCGCTTCGCGAAGTTTGGTTTTGCCTCCAGGATATGGAATAATACAATGAAAATAAAAAGAGAAATAATGATTGGATTGTTTTTGTTAGTGGGAATGTTCTTAATTAGTTTTGTTTCTTCGGTAACTATTGGAACAAGTTATTGTTGTGAAAAAACCGTCGATGGAGATTGGTGTCAGGATGTTGCGTCAGCTGACCAATGTGACGACGGCGGAGAATACACTGCTGCTCAACCAACTGCTTGTGCTTCTACTTCTTATTGTTCTTTGGGAACTTGTTTGGATATGGATGAAGGAATTTGCACTCGTAACACTGCGAAAAGATCTTGTGTTGATAGTGCAGGTTTATGGAGACAGGAATCTCCCGAAGATATTGAACAGTGTCAATTAGGTTGTTGTTTTATTGGAAATCAAGCGAGTTTTGTTACAGGGATAAAATGTAATAAAATGTCGACGCTGTATGGATTAAATATTGATTTTAGACAGGATATTCAGGATGAAGTTCAATGTATTTTGAGTTCGCGTTCGGAGGCGAAGGGTGCGTGTGTTTTCGATAAAGAATTTTCTCGAACTTGTGAAATGAAAACTCGAGAAGAATGTAATGAGTTAATGACTTCTTCGGAAGTTACTGAAGTTAGTTTCCATGAGGGATATTTATGCACTGCAGAAGAATTGCAAACAAATTGTAATCCAACTTCCGAAACAACTTGTGTCGAAGGGAAAGATGAAGTTTATTTTTTAGATAGTTGTGGAAACTTGGCGAATATTTATGATAATAGTTTTTTACCTCCCGAAGGTTCTAATTCTGAATATTGGAAACAAATTTATTCTAAATCGGAAAGTTGTTTGTATGGTGGAAATGATGATTGTGGAAATTGTGATTATTACGAGGGAAGCACTTGTGGTGAAGAGAGAGGAGTTAATAGTTGTGTTGATTTGAATTGTGAGTTTGAAGGTGAGACTTATTTGCACGGGGAAACTTGGTGTGCGTTTTCAAATCCTGTGAGTAAAAATAAAGGTGTGAATATAATAAAAGTTAATAATCTTGGAGAAATTACTCCTAAAACTTTTGAACCTGAAAAATATAATCTTCCTGGAAGTAGATATTTTAGAATGGTGTGTTATAATGGTGATGTTACCGTCGAGCCTTGCGCGGATTTTAGACAAGAGGTTTGTATACAATCAAGCATAACAAATGAAAGAACTGAAGCGAAGAGTGGGATTACTGATAGGGATTATTATTTGACTGCAGGATGTAGAGTTAATAGATGGCAAGATTGTGTTTTGCAAAATAATGAAGACGATTGTGAGAATACAGATAGAAGAGATTGTTATTGGTTGGGGGAAGATAGAGATTTAATGTGTGCTCCGCTTTTTGCTCCTGGTTTGCAATTTTGGTCAGATACAGCGACGAGTCAAGGAACTGATGAAGTAGCGGTTCAACCTGCGGAAGAAAAAGCCCTTGATGCACCAAATGAAGCTGAACAAATTTGTTCTTTAGTGAATGGGCAATGCACTGCGAATTATGTTGGAAAGATTTGGGATATTGTTCAAGGAGATTATGGGAGAAGAACTTCTGGAACTGAATGTTTTGATAAGGAAGGCGTTTTGAAAGATGATTGGTTAAAAGATAAAAGAGCTAATACTGAAATGTTAGGAGACTGTGGAAATAAAAATAATTATATTGGGCAAGAAGGTTTTGGTAAGAATATTAAGGATCATACTACTTCAAAAGAAGAGAGAGTAAAGGGGATGGGATTTTAAATGAATAATCAATTAAAAATGAAAGTAAATTCAAAGAATTTTCATTTATCTTTTTGTGTTCACAAAAAAATGAAAGGAGGTAAACTTTAAATATCTTCAAAGGTTAAAAGAAATATGGAACAAATTAGTTTAGAAATTGTTAATCAGAATATAATGAATCTTACAAAAGTCGTAGAAGAGATGAAAAAGGTTCTTATGAAAGAGCACTCTAAGGATTTAACTTTTGAAGAAGAGATTGGTCAGTGGGAACTTTTGAGTGATCAAGCTCTTGAAGATTTTGAAGATTCATTGAAATGAAAAAAGGAGAAATTTGTTTAATTGAGTTTATTTCGTTTAAAGGACATGAACAGAAAGGTTTTCGTCCAGCAATTATAATGACTGATGAAACTGTAAATTTAGTTTTAGTTATTCCGTTTACCTCTAAGACCGAAGCATTGAATTATAATTACACGAAGGAAATAAGTGCTTCAAAAAAAAATGGATTAGAGAATAATTCAATTGCATTAATTTTTCAGTTAAGAGTGGTTGATAAGAAAAAAATTAAGAAAAAAATTGGAGAGTTGGAGAAAGATATTTTAAGCGAGATTGATTTAAAAATTAAGGAGATGTTGAAATTAAAATGAATAATAGAGGAACAATCGCAATAAGTCAGATTTTAATTTTGATAGTTGGAACTTTCGCGAGGGGGGAATATTTTTAAGATGATAGAAAAATTAACTTCGAAAGATATTTTGAAAATGATTAGAAAAGAGGCAGATAAATTGAAAAAGGAAGGAGTTAAAAAAATTGGCCTTTTTGGAAGTTATTCGAAGAATCAGCAGAAGCAAAAAAGTGATATTGATTTTTTAGTTGAATTTGATAAAATTGATGTTGATAATTATTTTAATGTTTTATTTTTGTTGGAAAAAACTTTTAAGAAAAAGATTGATTTGGTAATTGAAAAAAATCTTGTTCCAGAATTAAAATATATAAAAAACGAGGTGGAATATGTTGAATTATAATCTTTACATCAGAAATATTATTGAATCTATTGAGAAGATTAAAAAAACTTGTAAAAGTAAGGCGTCTTTGAAAGATGTTGATATTTTGGATATGACTTTGACGAGGTTGCAAACTATTGGAGAGAATTCTGTGAAACTTCCGCGAGAGATAAAATCAAAACATAAAAATATAAAATGGAGAAACCTTAGAAAGTTAAGAAACGTTATTAGTCATAGATATGAAATAATTGATAAAGATTTGATATGGAATTTTATTGAAGTGAAAATTCCGGAATTGGAAAAAACAATGTTGGAAATAAAAGAGGAATTAAAATGAATAATCGAGGACAAATTGCACTTTCTGAAATAATGATTTTGATAGTTGGAACTTTCGCAATTGCTTGGGCTCTTGGAGGAGGAATTGGATTTGTTAGTGGTGCTGAAAATCCTTCTCCAGTTCAATCCGATTCTTGTACTGCGGCAGGGGGTATTTGTAAAGATAACTCCAAAAGCGAGTTTACTCAAACAATTGAGGATTTGTGCCCCGATGTTGAGGGTTTGAATACTATTTGTGTTTGTAATGCGGCAACTCCTTGGGCAGATAAAGATGACGGAAAGTGTTTTGAATGCACCACCGATTCTGAATGTCCTTCAGCGAAAAAATGTGTTGATAGAAAATGTGTTGAAAAAGAAGTTGTACCCCCTCCTGCTGAAACTGGTCCTGCGGAAACATGTGTTGATGGGAAAAAAGGCGGAGTTTCTTGTCCAAGTGGAAAATGTACGGCAGATGGAAAAGGATGTGAAGAAAAAACGAGTACGAATCCAGCTGACTCATGTAGTTATGATGATTTCAAAAAAACAGGAAAAAGCAATTGTGCAGAAAATTTTAGGTGTATTGAGGGAAATACGTGTGAAGAAACACATTATGGAACCGTTGCTGCTGTTGGAGGAGGTATTGCTCTTGTATCGGGAATTGCTGCAACAGCTGCACCAGATGATCAAAAAGGATTATGGACTGCTATAACCACTTCTGTTGGAGCTGGAACTGGACTTACAGAGTTAATTCATGGAGCTGGCGTTGCTGACCCTTACTGGTTAGGGGGAATTGGTATTGTTACAACTGCTTTAGCGTTCGCAATTCTTTACAAAGAAGATACAAAAAGAAGTGTTAATTATGAGGGTCGAGTTTGGCAACCGCCTGTTGATGGAAAGTTTTGTGATGAATGTAATAAGATGGGAATTCTTCCGTGTAGCGAATATCAATGTAGAAGTTTGGGACAGGCTTGTGAACTTGTGAATCCTGGATCTTCTGACGAGGCTTGCGTTTGGATAAATCCTCTAGATGTTAATCCCCCTCAATTAAGACCTTGGGATGGAGCACTTCTTGCTAACTTTAGATATGAATTCGACGAGGGTGAAATGATTTCTCCTCCAGATAGAGGTGTTGAAGTTAAAATAATAAATGAAGATTCTACAACTGGATGTATTCCTGCCTTCGAGGAATTCTCTTTTGGATTGAATGCTTCTGAACCTGCACAATGTAAAATAGATTATGTTAGAAGCGCTGATTTCGAGGGGATGGAGTATTTCTTCGGTGGAAGTAATTTATTCAAATGGCAACACAAACAAACAATGAGAGCTGCTCAATTAGCTACGGAGGATGGCGAAGGAATTGATTTAGAGAACGACCAAGAGTATGAAATGGCTGTGAGATGTCAAGATAAGAATGGAAATTCAAATAAGGCAGAAATTGTTTTTAAATTCTGTGTCGAGGCTGCTTTGGACACGACACCGCCTTTAGTTGTTTTCACCGACCCTGCGAACGGCTTGCCTTTTGCATATAATCAAACTTCTATTTTAGTAAATGTTTATACCGACGAGCCAGCAGATTGTAGTTGGAGTAATATTGACCAAAGTTATGCGGACATGCCTAATGTGTTTGATTGCCCGTCGAGAAATCCGCAGGACTTCAATGCCCAAATGCTTTACCGATGTTCTGGCAATGTTGATAATTTGAAAAGTAGAGATGATAATGAGATTTTCATAAGATGTAAAGACCAGCCCAACGCTGTCGAAGAAGATAGAAATGCTAATCAAAATTCTCACGTTTTGACTTTGATAGGAACGCAACCTTTGGATATAAAAGATGTTTCTCCCGAGGCTGGAGATGTGATAAGTGATAATACTGAGAGAATAGAAGTTAAATTAGAAGCTGTGACTTCTGCTGGTTACAAAGATGGTTTGGCGACTTGTTATTATTCTGATGAAGGATTTGATGGTCCTTGGGCATTTTTCCAAAACACCGTTTCACATACTCATTCAAACTCAGAATTACTTGACGAGGGAACTTATACTTATTATATTAGATGTGTGGACTTAGGAGGAAACTCAGTTACTACTTCAACAACTTTTGATGTTGAGACAGATTTCGAAAGTCCCGTCGCTGTGAGAGTTTATCATTCAGGAAGTCAATTGAAACTTATTACAAATGAAGAAGCAGAATGTAGATATGGAAATAAGGACGAGGATAAATGTGACTGGGCTTTTGATTTAGGATTAAGAATGAGAGATGTTGAAGGAGTTGAGCACGTTGCAACTTGGGAAGCTGATAAAACTTTCTATGTTAAATGTAAAGACGGCTACGGAACTCTTCCTACAATGCAAGACGAGTGTACTACAATTGTTCAACCTTTCGAAACTCATTTGTAAATTACTATGAAAAATAAAGGGCAGACTGAATTATCTTTTGGAATGATTTTTTCTATAATGTTAATAATTGTTTTTTTAGTTTTAGGATTTTATATTATTTACAAATTTGTTGGTATGAGTGGGGATTTAAATATTGAAACTTTCACAAAAAATTTGCAGGAAGATATTGATAGAATGTGGAGTTCCCCTGCGGGTTCGTGGAGTCCGCCTGAAGGTTATCTTGCCGACGCCAAAGTTGAAAAAATATGTTTTATTGATTTAAATGGCTCAGCAACGGGAACGAACAAAGATTTATTTAGAGAGATAGATAGTTCTAAGGCTGGGAGAAAACCTCAATCAATGGTTTTTCTTCCTTTGAAAGAATTAAATTATTTGACAAGAGAATTGGAGCATTTGAATTTTGAGAAAACCACTGCAGTAGAAAATCCTTATTGTATCGACGGTAGAAGCGGGAGATTTTTCTTGACTGTCGAAAAAGAGATTTATGCGAATAACGTGATAATTAAACGGCAGTGATTAGAAAGGCAAAATTTAAAAAGTCGAAATATTCACGAATTCTATGGTAAACTTGAAAAAATTGTTACTTCCTGCTTTGGCAGTTGGAGCTTTCTTTGCAGAAGGTTGTTGTGTGACTCCGAGAAGACCAGATGCTAAATTTTTTACTTGTCAAGCTCTTGTAGATTATGACCGAAATGGAGAAATATGTTATCCGAATGAATATGTTGGGATAAAAAATGATTTTTGCCAAGATGAATCTCTTACAATTGTTTCCCATGATGAAGGAAATTTGGAAAGGTATGAAAGTAAAATAGAAATTTATGTACCTAATGGAAGATGTTTTGCGAGTAATCCGAAGATAACATCTAGCAATCATTATTATGCAATTCCTTATAATTCTGCATCGGAGTTATCAAATGTTGGCGGATTCGGGCAATATTGTATTGAGTGGAAAGTTGATGGAAAAACTGAAGCGACTAATTGTTTTAGAATAAATAATTGTGCGCCCGTGGGTAAAAAGAAAAGAGGCAAATAATTTATAAGTGGTGTTTACTTTTTTAATTAATGAAAAATAAGGGGTTACAAGTTTCTTTCGCGTGGCTGTTTTCTATAATTGTTGGTGCGATGATTTTATTTTTAGCGATTTATATGGTGACTCAGTTTATGGGGCCTTCACAACAGGCGAGCAATATTGAAGTTGCAAAAAAAGTTGAAAATTTATTGAGCCCGTTAGAAACTGGTTTTGAATCTGCGGTTAAAACTAAAATGGAATTTAATGTTGAAACGAGAATTGAAAATGGTTGCGATTTGAAAGGCGATTTCGGAAATCAAATTTTGACGGTTAGCCAAAAATATTTTGAAGAGTGGTCTGATTCTAAAGATGTTAATGAAATAAAAATAAAGAACAAATATATTTTTTCTGAGCGAAGGATTGAAGGAGAGAATTTCGTTATTTTTTTGAAGCCGTTTGAATTTCCATTTAAAGTTGCGGATTTGACTTATGTTTTTCCCCTCGACAAATGGTATTGTTTTAAGGATGCTCCGGAAAAAGTAGAAAATGAAATTTCTTCTTTGGGTTTTGAAAATATTCTTTTTGATGAGTCTGAATGCGGAAGACATTCGGAAATAATTGATGTTTGTTTTGAAGGGGTTTGTGATATTACGGTTGATTATGATGAGGAAGAAGATAAAGGCGTTGTGAATCATGATGTTAATTTTTATGGGACTGCTTTAATGTATGCTGCGATTTTTTCTGATAAGGATACTTATGAATGTCAATTAGCGAGGCTGATGAAAAGGGCGGAGATTTTGAACAAAATTTATCTGGATAAAATTGAATTGACTGGATGTAGCGAAAATTTGAAACCGGAATTATTAAGTTTGTCTGGAAGTCTTAGAAGTTTTAGTGGTTCTGAAAATTTGAATTCTTTAGCAGGATTAGTTGAAAGTATTGATGAAAAAAATGAGGACAATCGGGTGTGTAGCATATGGTAATGAAAAATAATAGAGGGCAACCAAATGTCGCAAGAACCCTAAATGAATTAAAAAATAATAGAGGGCAACTAAAAATCCAGCAGATGGCGTTTATGTTAATTGCTGTGACGATATTTTTTGTAATGGTTGGGTTGTTGATTGTGACGCTTTGGATTTCTGGATTAAAGGGAAAGGCAATTGACCTTCAACGAGAGCAGGCTTTACTTTTGGGTTCTAAACTCGCGAATGCACCGGAATTTTCTTGTGGGGAATATTTTGGAAATAAAAGAACAAATTGTGTTGATTTAGATAAAGTTATTTTATTAAAAGAGGACATAGATAAATATAAAGATTTCTGGGGAATTTCAAATGTGGAGATTCGGAAAGTTTATCCGATTGAAGAGGACATTGAATGCACTCGACAGAATTATCCGAATTGTAACGTGATTAATTTGTTTGACGAGGAGCTCGAGGCTTCGGAGAGTAATTTCATTTCGATATGTAGTAAATTAAAACAGGGGACGGAGATTTATGACAATTGTGATATTGGAATAATGTCTTTGGTTTACGAGGCAAAATGATGAAAAAAAGAGGACAAGAGGAAATGATCGGGTTCGTGATAATTGTGGTCATAGTGGCCGTTATATTGCTCGTATTTCTCAGATTTTCGCTGAACAATGATGTTGTCTCGGAAAACAATTTTGAGGTCGAAACTTTTCTTCAGGTTTATTTAGAATACACGACAGATTGCTCGAATTTGGAAGAAAGACTTACTATGCGAAATTTAATTGTGGCTTGTAATAAAGATGAAGAATGCACGGACGGGATTGATGCTTGTGAGGTTTTGGAAAAAGAAACGGAGGAAATTTTGAAAAGGGTTTGGCAAGATTTGAAACCAGACACAGTTGGATATAGTCTTTTAATAACTACTGAAACTTCTCAAATTTTCGATACAGGATTGGTGGGAAATTCTACAAATAATTACAAATCTGGGATGACTACTTTGACTGGGAAAGGAATTGATATTTTTATGAATGTTTACAAATAATTATATTTTTAGATGAATTATGATTGTGTCCACGGCGATTTCGGGCCTTAATCTTTTTCGCTTTTTTGTCTTTTCTTCGACTAATTCTATGAAACCCCACCTCTTCAAAAGTCGGACGTCATCATTCACGGATTTGAAACCTCTTTCTAAAATTTTGGACAATTCATAGATAGATTTAGGTTTTTTTGTTTTGATTATGTGTAGAATTCTTGCCTTTTCATTGCTCAAAAGTTGCCTTAAAGCGAGCATTCCAGAGAAATCATAATCCTTTTTTAGGGTTCCTGCTTTCTTGAAAATTGAAAAGGTTCCCTTGGATTCCGTTATTGTTATTTCTCTTGTTTTTGTTTTTGGCATTTTCCGACGCTGTTGTATGTGGTATATTTTCTGAGTATATGTTTAATATATACTATTATATTATCTACTTAATTTTAATATATATTAAACTTAATTACCCTATGTTAATAAATGTTTCGTTTTTTGGTTCTTGAATATGGAGGATAAATATATATTAATGCTTTAGTGACACCATAAGCTTTATATACCAAAACGGGACTATTCTTCTCTTTATCGACGACAACCGAAAAAATTGGTTAAAGCTTTTTAAAGAAAAGCGTATATTCCTTATTACACCTTTAGAGGTGAATAGGGATTAAAGACCCGCGTCTTGACACATAGTTTCCCTATGCTAGAACGTCGAGATGTGAGTTGTCTTAGACAACATAATTAGACAGATGAAAGGAGGTTTAAAAAAACGAAAAATGAAATTAAATATTAAAAAAATATCGGCTGTATTAACAAGTGGATTGATGTTTGGTTTAACTTTAGGTGTTGCTGCTGCTGCTAGTATGCCTGCTCCTTTTTCTAGTAGTACCGCTTCTGGCGTTGCTATTGTAACTGGTACAGGTTCTGGAGTTGACGACACTGTAGCTGCTCAAAGTATTAATACTTATTTAGCTACTAAGGTTAAAGCTACAACAAGCACTCCTACAGGAGAAAGTGTTTTGTTTGAAAAATCTTCAACAAAGTTCCAATTAGGAAATGGTGTTGTTGATGTGGTTGCAACTGCTGTTACAGATAGCAATCCAAATGGGGGATTACCTACTCTTTTAGCTGACGGAAAATACATTGATGATGATAATGATGAGTTTGACTATACTCAAAGTATAGACATGGCTAATTTATCTTTAGTAATGTTTGACGATAGCGATTATGCAGAGGATGCTCCAACAATTGGATTTAAAATTTCGAGTGGAGCTAATGTTTTAAACTATACATTAGATTTTACTGATGAGCCTCTGTGGGCAGATTTGACTACTACTGATTTAAAGTTGATGGGTAAAGAGTATTATGTGTTAAGTTACATTAATGGAACTACACTGAATTTACTTGATGCTGCTTCAGCTACTACGTTAGAACAAGGCGAATCTACAACACTTCTTGTTGATGGAGTTTCTTATGAAATTATTTGTGATTTTGTTGGAAGTTCTAATGCAAGATTTACTGTTAACGGAGAAACTACTAACTCTTTGGCTGCTGGAGAAACACAAAAAGTCTCAGGCGCATACATTGGAATTAAATCAATTGATTCACAACAATATGCAGAAGGTTTAAAGCAAGTACAATTTGCTATTGGAACTGGTAAATTGAAATTAGTTGGAGAATCAGATGTAGAATTAAATGATAATACTATAACTGGTCTTTCTGCTAACTTTACAATTGGTTCAGAAAAACTTAAGAAGATAAGATTAATTTGGGATGCAGATGATGATTTATTTATCACCCCCGATTCTGAAATTTCTATGCCTGGATTTGAAGCAATCAAGCTTTCTTATACTGGAATGGAATATCCTGCTGAAGAAGTTATAAAAGTAGAAGGTGGTTCAACATATGTAACATTGAAGAACTTCCCTTTGAAGAGTGGTGCTACAGATATTAGCATCCTTTACGGAAATAATTCTGTTTGGAATGGTATTGGAAAAGATTCTGATAACATTTTGAGAACAAGCAACAATAGTCTTATGACTTTTGATGGAGACACAGATGATTACTTTGTTGCATCATATAATGATGGAAGTAATGCTGAATCTTATTTAGTTAAGGCAGATAGTTTTAAGATAGAAGATGCTGTTAACAAAACAGACTTCACATATAGGACTGGAGCTACTTGGACTACTGTTGCTTCAGAGGCTGTTGATGGAGAAGTTGTAACAATTGGAAATGTTGAATTTACTGTTGGTACAATTGAAAAGGCTCAAAAGACAGTTAATATTACTGCCGGAACAAATGTAAATTTCCATGAGCTTTATTCTGCTGAAGGCATGCAGATATATTTGCCATATTTCAATGAATCAGATTCTTTCCTTGCAGGTTCAAAAGGTGTTATAAATAGCTCGGCTAAAACATCTACTGGAGGTAACCCAACCACTTTTTCACTAGTCTTTGATGAAGAAGATAAAAATGAAAATATTGGTAGTGGAGAAACTTTCAATGCAACTCTTGGATGGGATAGTTCATCTACTCCTGAAGCGGAAGTTTCAGATGTTGTTGATGAAACTGTTACTTTTGAAGAAATTGGAACTACAGATGTGTACAGAAGCTTTATCTATAGTGCTCTTGCTACAGAATTACTTTGGAATAAGCCAAGTGGAAGTCAAAAATCACTTGATGTTATGTACCACGGAGCTGAATCATATGGTAAATTTTATATAACTGCTAGTGATGCTGTGTCTAGTAGTGCTGGAAGTATGATTTTCAAAGACAATGAAAAATCATCTTGGGAAACCCGAGATGTTGTTCTTGTTGGTGGAAGTTGTATTAACTCGGCTACTGCTGAGGCATTAGGTGTTCCTGAGAATACTTGTGAAGCTGCTTTCACAGCTGCTACATCAGTTGGAGAGGGTCAATACTTGATTGAAAGTGTTGAAGGATTTATGACAGGTAAAATTGCATTAGTTGTTGCAGGATATAGCGAAGCTGATACTGCTGCTGCTGCAAGTAAACTTGTAAATCAACCTGAATCAATTGATACTGCTGTTGGAAACAAATACATTGGTATTGTTGGTGTTGGAACTGAATCTACTTTAAGTAAACAATAAGTTTATTCTTTCTTTTTTTTTCTTTTTTTTTCTTTTTTTTTCTTTTTTTTAACCTCTTGTCTTGGGACTAAGGGAAAGTTTTTATACTACATTTATTATTTTAGATTATGGAAATAAAAAGAATTTCTTCAAAGCACACTGATAAAAAAAAGCAGAGAAGAACGCAGTTTATCATCGGGGGAATTTTAATTTTTATAATGATATTTAGCGTTATCGCTGGAGGGATTCAATATTTTGGGCAGGAAGAGGATTCGAATAAAGTTGAATATAATGGATATGATTTTGTTGGGATGAATAGTTATTGGGTTGTGACTCTTGGGAATTTTCAGTTTGCGATAAGGAATAATCCGAATGAGTTGCAGAAAACATTGGGAGTTGTGAAAGGTTTTAATCTTTATCAGAGTCAGCCACTTTATATTTCTTCAGAAGATGATTATGTTTCTCAAATTATTTCTATGAATTTTGGGCAGATTGCGAGTAGAATGCAAAATGCTTGCTTTGGAGATTGTGAAGAGGATTATCCTGTTAAAGATTGTAATAATAATTTAATTGTTATCAGAGAAGCGGAATTTAATAAGATAGAACAAAATGAAAGTTGTGTTTTTATCGAGGGTAAAAGTGAAGATTTGGAAAAATTAGTTGATGAATTTATTTTGAAAACTATTGGAATAAATTAGTATAATAAACCTTAAAAAGATTGAATTGGGAATATAAATATGGTAAAAAAGAAAAAAGTTGGGAAGGAAGTTTGTGAAACTTTTGAAATTGAAAAAGATGGAAAGGAGAAGATTGAAAAAGTTTGTGGAACTGAAGAAATAAAACACGCGAGTAAAAAAGAAATTGAAAGACAGAATAAAACTCTTTATGGATTTTTCTTATTTATGGGGATTGTTATTGTTGCCATTTTTGCTTGGTATGGGATTAGTTATTATTTGAATCATTTTGAATATGGGGGGGTTAAATTTGATATTGTTAAAACTCCTGAGGTTACTTTTTACCACACTTCATTTCCAATATATCAAAAAAATCAGAAAGTTGATTACAATGTTTACCTAAGAAAAGATCCTCGAAAAAATATTCTAGATTTTGAAGGAGATTCCAAAAGTCAAGAAATGGTTGTTTTAAAAAGTGATGAGAATCTTTCTTGTGCTGGAGATGGAGGAATTTCTATTTTGAATATGCAACAAATTTTTAGAGCAATGGGAATGCAGATAATTGCTGATCCTAACGCGACATGTGATTCTGAAGGAAGATATATGCATATTACTTTGCTTGGAGGCGAGGAAAATAAAATTGTTGAATATGGTCCTTCTTGTTATGAACTTCAAGTAAAAGATTGTGAAATTTTGGATGTTACTGAAAGATTTATTTTAGAATTTGTTAGAAAGCAAGTTTAGACTTTCTTCTTTTTCTTCTAACTAAAATATAAATTAATAAAATTATTAGAACAACTGCTCCTAAAATCCAAGTTATTAAATTCATGTTTTGTTGAATTAATTCTGAATTGTCTCCAAGGAAATATCCTAATAGAATTAAAATCAAAGACCAAATTCCTGCTCCCAGCGACGTGAAAAATATAAACTTTGGAAGTTTCATTTTTGAAAAACCTGCGGGAAGAGAAATTAATTGTCTTACTCCAGGGATTAATCTTCCTATAAAAGTTGTGACTTCTCCATTTTTTTGAAAAAATTCGTCTGACTTTTGCAAATTATTCTTACTTAAGAAAAGAATCTTTCCGTATTTATCTAAAAGTAAATCTACTGCTGTTCTTCCTAAAAATAAAGCGAGGAAATAATTTATTAGTGCTCCGGCAATGCTTCCTAAAATTCCTGCAAAAAGAACAATCAAAAAAGACATTTGTCCTTTTGCGATTAGGGCTCCAGCAGGAATCATTATTATTTCACTTGGAAACGGAAAAAAAGAACTTTCAATTGTCATGCCGAGAAAAATTCCAAAATAGCCCAGTTGATGGATAATTGAAATAATTACCGACGCTGATTGATTAATTAATTCGCCTATCATTTTATTTCTTTAATTATATTTTTTATGTCTGAATAGAAAGGAATGGTCTTTATGTTATATAAATTTACTTGTGCAAACCAAATCGCTACAACGAATATCGTGCTTCCGAGATACCAGAAGATTTTGTGTGTGATTTCGAAAAAGGCAGAGTTTGATGCGAGAAGGAAAGTTATGAAGACTATTCTTAAAATGTTTATTAGTAGGAGAATTAGGAAGGAAGTTAAGAGTAGGTTTATTCTTTTTTTTATTTTTATGTTCGGGGTCGATAAATTTAGGATTAGTAGAAAATAATAGGCCGAACCTGCCACGCAGGCTTCGATAATTTGTATTGAAAAAGTTTCTGAGAAAATGAAATTTTGAATTAGCGAAACGTCGAAGAATATTTTTAGAATTTGGTAAACGGGGTAGATAGTTAGAGGGGTGAAAATTAGGTAGAATATGGCGAGGTTTGAAAGTCCGACTAAGATTAAAATTAGGTATCTTGTGAACATGTCGGCGTATTTTTTCATGTTTTAATGAGCAGAAATATATTTAAGTAGTTTAAGGTTAGAAAAAGGATGAAGAGAGATATTGTGATTGGTGTTGTGCTTGTTCTGGTAATAGTTAGCTTTATTTTTGATGCTTTTATCGTCGGGGGAGTTTCGCTTATTAGGAATGGTTTATTGGATGATTTTTTTCTTGGTTTGACTTTTGTGAGCTCGGAAATAATTATGTTTTTCTTTTTGACGAGTTTGTTTTTGTGGAATGAGAGAAAACGGAAATGGATTTTGCCTTTGTGGATTACTTTAGGTTTGTCAGCAGTTGTTGCATTTGCTCTGAAATATTTGGTTCAAAGGCCGAGACCTTATCAAGCTGGAGTCATTTCTATTTTACCCATCTTGGAGAAAGCAAGCCACACAGTTTGGAATTATTCATTTCCTTCTTTTCAATCAATGTTAGTTTTTTGTGCGATTCCAATTTTGTCGAAGGAGTTTCCTAAATTAAAATATTATTGGATTGTTTTTGCAGGATTAGTAGCTTTCTCGAGAGTTTATTTCGGATTGCATTATATGAGTGATGTTTTGGTTGGGGGATTGATTGGGTATTTGATTGGTTTTGGAATAATAAAAATTAAAGAGAAATATTTTAAGAGAACTTTAAATCTTTAAAAATAAAAATAAAATTATTCGCTAGAAACTCGAAGAGCAACTACGATGATTATTACAATCAAAAGGATGTTTACAGCTCCGATTAACCATAAGTACCAGTTGTCACCCATTACACCTGAAAGGTTGAAAAGTGATTTTTGTATTTCTACTTCTACTGGTTGGTTTGCTACAACAGTGTCTTCTGAAATAACCTCAAGGTTGAAAGTTTGAGTTCCTTCAATTCCTTTGTTAACATTCAATGTGATTAATATTTCTGCTGTTTTACCTGCTTCTACAATTGTTGGGTTCACTAAAGTCGCTGTTGAAGCCCATGAGTCGTAACTTGTTGGGTTTACAGTGTAAGTAGCAGTTTGAGTTCCAGTGTTTGTGATGCTTGCTTTAATAACCATAGGTTGCCCAGCTTTTCCGCCGTTTTCCAAAGTTGCTCCAACTGTAGCTGGAATTGCAATCTTACAATTTCCTTCTACTTCGAATAAAATTATATAGTTTGCTAAGACACTTGTATCACTTTCATAAATATCACTATCTTCATTGTAAACATCAATTGAAATTTCATAAGTTCCTTCTTTTATATCTTGGGGAATAACTGCTGTGTAACTGAATCCTTCGCTTTCTAAAGAATCAATGTCTCCAAGTTCAATTTTTTGATCAATCTTTAATTCAGTATTGTAAATTCTTAAGTAAACATTGTCTTGGTCATCTGCTCCGATGTTCCATGCTTTTCCATCGATAATTAAATCTCCACCGCAAGCAACTGTTTCTGGGTTTGCTTTTAATTCATCTAAAGCGATTAAATCGTCGTTGTCTGTGAAAGAAACCATTGTAGCTTCGATTGTTTCGCTTGAGCATGTATCGTCGCCATCATTGTCTCCGCTGTCCATTTCTCCATTTGCTACAACATAAAGAGTGTAATCTTCGAAATCCCCTTCTAAATCTTTAGGGTTTATATCGAATGTGAAAGTTACTGTGTCTTCGTCTCCAGAATCTAATTTTATTTCTTTTACTTTCTTTTCTTTGATTATTTCATTTCCGTCTGAATCTAATAAGTAATATCCGATTTGTAATTTTTTAACATCTTCATCACCATCGTTAGAGATATCTACTGTAACTTCAATAGTATCAGTTGGGTACCATGCAGTTTCTTCGCCGTCTCCAAGAACACCTTTGTTCTCTAATTCAATATCTAAAGTAATTTCTCCGATGTTTGAAACTTCACAATAATCTGTTGCTTCTGGTGTTGGGTCTATAACAACAATTGCTGTTCCTTCTACTACAAAATTATCTAAATTACAAGATTCAGATGCTGCATCAGTTGAGCATTCGAATTTAACTTGTAAATTAGCTATGTTATTTGCTGATGTTGGAAGAGAATATTGCTTTGAAATGAAACCATCTTCACTTGGGATTGTATTTCCAGATACACCTGAACCAAGAACTTCTTCTAATGTTGTGAAGGTAACTCCATCTACAGACCAAGAAGCTTGGAAATTGTTATCTGATTCCCAATTATCTTCTAATTGTCTATCATATTTTAAAATTATAGTTTGATAACCAGCTGTGCTTACAGATTTAGATAAAGAAGCACCATCAACAGTTGAAGATTTAGCTACTCCCTCAACAGCAGTCCATCCAGTTGTAGTCCATCCGCTTAAATCTGTAAAAGAACTTGAACTAATTGTAACAGCAGAAGCAAAACTTAGGCATAAAACTAATGCGAAAAGTCCCGCGAAAATTGTTTGAAATGATTTTGTTTTCATTTTTTGTTGTAATCGGGGAGTTACGTTGGTTTATAAAGTTTTCCGTGATTAAAAATATAGATTTGATAAGTTATTTCGGAAGATTTAAATAGTTTTAAGGGTTGGTTTTGTCGTCTATAAAACTGAAATTCTATAAAATGGGAATAACATCAAGAGATAATGAAATTGGAGCATGGGCATTTTTGATAGGTGTGATTTTGGCTGTGATAATTGGGCTTTCTACAGCAAAATTTATCCCTTTGGACACGTTTGCAAAGTCAAGTTCTACAATTTATGGAATTTTAGTTGTGCTTGGTTTGTTGGTTGGTTTTTTTATTAAAGTTACAGGAAAAGATTCGCACACATTTATGATAACTGGAACTATCTTGGTTATTGTAAGTAAATTTGGTATGGATAGTATTAGAGGTTCTTTGATTGGTGTGGGAATAGGTGAGCTTGTTGTTTCGGTTTTCGGGGCGTTGTTGGTGCTTTTTGTTCCGGCTACAATAGTTGTTGCTTTGAAAACTGTTTTTGGTTTGACTAAGGTTTAAATTTTGTTTAGATTTATTATTCTTGAATCGTTCATGTCTAATCTTGGGCAGGAAGTGTTTATCCAGCTTTGAATTTGAGGGAAATTTTCGAATTCTGAGGTGTTTATATTGTTACATATAAATAGGTAGGATTTTTTTTGCTTCTGGGAGTTTTTGAAATTTATTGCTTTGCGTATGTTTTGTTGGCCGGGTTTTGTTGAAATTAGGATTCCTAAGTTGTCTGCATGAAGGTATTTTAGTTTTGAGGCCTTTTGATTTTTTTCGAGCAATTCTAAATCTTTTTGGGAAATTTTCTCGAGTGTGCTATTATTATATATGTAAGTTGGGAGTTTTGTTTCGAATGCTAAAGCGGTTGCGTGGAATTTTCCATTACTTATTAATAGGATTGCTTTGGTGTTTTTTGGGAATTTTGGTTTTGAACAACCTAATACTTGGATGAAGGCTAAAGGTTTTAGAATTTTTTTTATTTGTTCGGCTTGTTCTTTGTATTGAATAGAATATGCAATTGCTAAATCTTTTGGGAGATCTTTTATTTTTGATTTGTCTAATTTTATTTTAGATTTTGCAGGGATGAAAATTGTTTTCATGTTAAAAATGAGATTTCTTTAGTTGTGAATATCTTTATTTTTCTTTGTTGTTTAAAATTCTTTTCATCTGACCATATTGGACAGCCGAGATATAATGCAAGTGCAAAATAAGAATTGTCTTTTGTGTGCGGAGCAAATGATTCTGCTTCAGTTAAAAATTTAGAATATGAAGATTTTGGGAGAGTAATTATTTCTTTATTTAATAAGTAAAATAAAAATGCAAATTCTGGTTCAGATATTTGTGAGAATTTTTTAATTTTCTCTTTGTTATTTAGTATTTCTTCTAAAACAAAATCAGGAGAAAGTAATTTATAATTATCCCTTAGTAATTTCTTGATTAATTGTCTTCTCATTGAATCTTTTTTAAAGAAGGAAAAAATAATATTCGCATCTAAAATTAATGATTTTGAATTATTTGTCATGTTTCTCAGATGTTTGATTTTAATCCATCTGTTAACTTGCTAATTTGTTCGTCAGTTAATTTGCTTTTGGATAAAATTTCGTCAGCCATAGCAAACTCAAGTTCTCGAACAAATTGTTTCATAGCTTTCTCCAATGATAATTCAAACTTTTCTTTAAATTCTTCTGGAACATTTACTTTGAGGATTACTTCTGCCATGATTAATATAAATTTTTAGATTATTTAAATATTTCTGAATTTATACGCAAAGCCATTTTTAGAATTTAGTAAGTGTTGAACTTGTCTCGGCTGTCGTTTGCAGGCCTTTCAGCTTGTTTTTCAATCTTTGCGAAAGAAGGTGTGATTATAACTGTGTTCTCGCCGAATCCTGCGATGTTTCCTTCAAGAGCGTCGGCTGTTTTCTTTATTTTAGAAATTGCTCTTTTTAATTCGATTGAATCTCTTTTTCTTAAATTTTGAATATCTACTATTGCGATAGTGTAACCTTCTCTTAAAGCACTAAGAATTTCGTTAACATCATCATATTGTTTTAATGTGAATAATTTTACAAGAACTTTTTTGCTTTTTTCTTCGTGCCCTAAATCAATCTCCAAGTACTCTTCGGTGAACTCTTTATCTCCTTTATCGGAGAACGCCTTTTTTATTTTATCGAAAACCATGGTAAATTTAAATGTGGTATATTTATAAAGATTTCGGGGTTAGATTGTATGTATTAAAATATTATTTCTTCTTCGTTTGAGATTTAAATATCTCGTTTCTTAAAGTTTCCAACTCTTTAGTTAGAGTTTTTTCTTGAGAATCCATCGCGTTTAATCTTGTTTGAATAATTTTTTGTTTGTCTTTTAATTCTTTTTTTATTTTTATTTTGTCAGATTTAATCATTAATTGTCCAACAATTTTGAAAACCTCGTCGCCAGATTTTTCAATTTCTGTCAACGCTGATTCAGTTTCAGAAAGTTCCATTTGGAAAGCTTGCTTCTGGTAAAGAATGTTTTGCAAACTTTGTTCTACCATTTGCATTTCTTGAAAAGTATTATTGTTAGAATCCATTTTACTCTGCCTTTAATATTTTTACTTTTGTTCGTGGTTTGTAGAAAATTTTACTACCACAAAAAGGGCAGACGAATCTTTTGTCCAAATCAGTGTTCTTGATTGGCTTTCCACATTTGAAACATTTATATTTTGTCATTTTAATCTAGATGGTAAACGCTCGAGGCGAATTTTTTATTACATTTTGAACATTCCCAAATTCCTTTTGAAACTCTTTTTGCTCCAGGTCTTTCGCAGAACGGACATTTTTGTTTTACTCTTTGTTTTTCTTCTACTTTAGATAATCTTGCTCTTACTGTTCCACCGTATCTTGCTCCAAATCTTCCTGATGCTTTTGCTTTTTTTGTTTTTGTTGTCATTTTCTCGAATGTAAAGTGGGGATACCCGGATTTGAACCGGGGTCGTCAGGTCCCAAACCTGAAAGGCTACCAGGCTACCCCATATCCCCTTATGAAAAAGAGAGCAATAGTAATTTATAAAACTATTTCTTTGGAGCAGGTGCTGAAACCTTTTCAGCTTTTTTACTTGCCTTCTCGTCCGCAACTTTTTTAGCTACTTGTTCTTGTTTAAGAAGGTTGTCCTGTTGAGTTTTAATCTTTGTGAAATATTCTTCTAATTCTTTTTTCTTTTCTTCTGGAGTTTCTGTAATCTCTTCGTTTATTTGTTTATCGTATTTTCCTGAATCTATTTCTTCTTCAATTTCTTTCGCAGGTTTATTTTCAACTAAAACTCCTAAACTTTGACAAGTTCCAGCGACGTTCTTTACTGCTGTTTTCAAATTGTTGCAAAGTAAATTTGGTAATTTTATTCTTGCTACTGATATTACTTGTTCAATTGATGCGTTGCCTACATAAAAAGTTCCTTGCCTTCCAGAACCTTTGGTAATTTTTAATTCGCTTTTTACTAATTCCGAAACTGGTGGGGAGAAAACTCTTACTTCGAATGTTTTTGTCGACGGGTTTACATCTAATTCTATTGGAACTTTCATTCCCTTGAAATTTTTTGTTGCTTCGTTAACTCTTTGAATAACTTGCGGTATTGGAATTCCTGCTGGTCCCAACTTTTGACTTAATGCTGGCCCTGGCGCCATGTTTCCACCGTCTGCTAAAATTTTAATTATCATTTTCGTCTCCTAATTCATCTCTTCGGATTACTTTAACATTGTCGATTTTTACCGTTACTGGTAATGGAACAACTGCTCCTAATAAAGACACAACAACTTCTTCTTTTTGTTTGTCTATTCTTACTACTTTTGCTTTCTCCTTTTTAAAAGGTTCGGCGATTAATTCTACGATGTCACCTTCCTTGATTGAGATTGCAGCAACAGAAGGTTCGAGCATGTTTTTAACTTCTTCGTAGGCGATTGTCTTTCCGATAATTCCTTTGATGTAAGGTAAATTGAAAACTGCTTCTTCTGCCGAGTCTCGGTCTTCAGCTTCTAAAAGAATGTATCCTCGAAGTCCGTGCGGTCGTGAAACTGAAAAAATATTTATTCCTTTTTTCTGAGCTCTCTCGCTGATCATGTCGACTGCTCGCTCTTCTTTGTTTGTTATTACTTTTATGATAAATATCATCTTGTTCGCTCTACCCTTAAAATCTAAGAAGTAGATAGTATTATTTAAAATTGATGGTTTATAAAATTATCTGAAAACATCTAAAATTATATAAATTAGTTTTATTTCGAATGAAGATGGTTAGTAATGGCGCTATTGTTTTGAAATTGGTTGTTGACGAATTAGGCGTGCTTACAAACTGGAATCGAAAAGAAGTTGTTAAAAAAAGAAATCTTTTGAGAAAAATTATGGGGGATATTTACCGACAGGAAGATATAGGCGGGTTGGGTTATACACTTTCTCCTTGTGCAAGTGTGGACATTCACGGACCAAACTTTGATGAAGACTTGGAAGAAATAGTTTATTTGATGGAAAGAAAGGAATTTCCCCAAAAGGAATTAATCCTTCCCATTATAAATGCATTACGAGAATATATGACGAGAGAATCATTTAAAGATATTTTAGATAAATATAAAACTTCTTAGAAGAACATCTTCATAATTATTGAAATTAAGAAACCGAAGGCACCCAAAAGTAAAATTCCGATTGCTGAGACTTTTGTAATTTGCTCAAATTCTTTTCTCGACGGCTTTTTCAAAATGTGCCACACTCTTTTGCATTTTACTAAAAATGATTTTGTTGACGTCCAAACTTTCATAGAATTAATATGGATGAGGGGTTTTTAAAATATTTGTTAATAAGAATATTTGGATTCTCTATTCTCAATCTTAATTCCTGCAAATTCTGCTCTCCTTAAATTTTCTGGATTCATAAATTGTTCTGACATTCTTTTAAAATTATATTCTTGTGGAAGTTGATTTGCGTGAATAGATAATCTTGTCTCAGTTTCGACGGGCATTCCTGGAAGTGTGTTTAGTATTTCTCCAACACTATACATTGGATTAAACATAAATCTATTGTGGTGAGGATAGAGAATTAATTCATTGTTCCGTCTAACAACTTCGAAAACTCTTTGGAGTTCATCATTTGTAATTTCTACATCTCTTCTATAATCTCTAAATTTAATTATTCTATCAACAACTCTCGAAGACATGTTCGGTTGAGGTGCCCTCACTGATTCTGATTTCATTAATTTATTATCTAATGCTATTAAAAATTCTAAATCATTTTGTTTTTCAATTCTCATTGTTCAAAAAATTCAATTCCCAATTCGTCCTCGATTTCGCGATGTTTTATGTCTTTCATTGATTCTCCGTGTCCGAGGATTTGAGAACTTTTAACTCCAGTAACAATTAATAAAACTCTGATTGATTTTTCCATATCTGGAGAAATTTTTGCTCCCCAAATCATTTTTGCGTTCGGGCTTAATCTGTTTCCTACGGTTTCCATTACAACTTTACATTCGTCAAGGCTCATGTCGGCTCCGCCGATAATATTTACTAACGCGCCTGTTGCTCCTGAAATGTCGACGTCTAATAAAGGATTGTCTATTGCTTTTTCTACTGCGTCCAAAGCTCGGTTCGCGGTATCTGACTCGCCCATTCCAATTAAAGAAACTCCTCCGTCGACCATTACTGCTCTTATGTCTGCAAAATCTAAGTTTACTAAACCTGGAGTTGTTACCAATTCTGTGACTCCTTTTACTGCGTTTGTTAAAATCTCGTCAGATATTTTGAAAGCTGTGTGCAGAGGTAATTCTGGTGCAAGTTCCAATAATTTGTCGTTGGGAATTACAATTAAAGTGTCGACGTTTGCTTCCATTCTTTCTAAACCTTCCATTGCGTTTTCGATTCTTTTTCTTCCTTCAATTGTGAAAGGTAATGTTACGACTCCGATTGTTAATGCTCCTTGTTTTTTTGCTATCTTTGCTATTTCTGGCGCGGCTCCTGTACCTGTTCCTCCACCTAAACCACAAGTTATGAAAACCATGTCGGCTCCGTTTAATTTCTTTTTTATTTCAGAAGCTGATTCTTTTGCTGCCTCTCTACCTACAGAGGGATTACTTCCTGCACCTAAACCTGAAGTTAATTCTTTTCCGATTAAAATTTTCTGGTCCGCGTTTGTATAAAGTAAATCTTGGGCGTCGGTGTTTACTGCGATTAACTCTCCGCCTTTTATTCCTATCTCCCTCATTCTTCCTAAAGAATTATTTCCTCCTCCACCAACACCTACAACTTTTATTTTTGCGGATTGTTTTTTTAGAAGTTCTTCAAGTTCTCTATCAATTGCTTTAACGTCCGATGAAACATCTGAATCATATTCTCTCATAGAATCTTCACCACTTTGACTATACATCTCATTCATTATAAAAATACTCCATCTTTCTTTTTAAGGATTATTATGATACATAATAATACTCGAAACTTCGTTTCTTCAAATTGTTCCAATTTGAATAAAGGATTATTGTGGTAAATTAACTTCTTTGGAAATTTCATTGATTTCTTTTCCAACTTCTTTTACAGTCATAGTAACTCCAAATATGTCTTTGAATTTTTCCGCGAATAGTTCTACAAATTGTCTCATTTCTTTTTCTACTTCAAGAATTAGTTCTTTTTCTTTTAATTCGAATTTTAGGTCTCTTCGGAAAATGAATTGAATGAAAGATTTTATTTTTTCGTTGAGGTCTTCTATTTTTCTTAAAACATTTACTTCATATGTTACAGCTTTTCCTGATACGGGGTTATTGAAGTCCACTATTACTCTTCCACCTGAAACCGAGAGTATTTTTGCGATTCTGCCGTCGAAGTTGAACATTGCACCTTGAATTGGTCGAACATTTTGTTGTCTGAAAACTTTCATTGGAACAATTTGAACTAATCTTGAATCCCTTTTTCCGAAAGCTTGTTCTGGTTCCAAGTCAATTTTATATTTTCCAATTTCTTTTCCGAGTAAAAAATCTTCTACACCTTTTAGAAACATGTTTTCCCCTAATGCAAAAATGAAAGGTTTTGTGTCTGTTTCTAAATTTGAGTTCTCTAAATCTTTCTTTATATTTGAATCGAAAACTTCTTGAGTGTCTCTTACCCTCGCTGTGAATTCTATTTCAATGAAATCTTTTTTATTTAGTGCCATTTGTTATCCAAAATTGTAATCAAAAACTTTTATAAACATATCTTTTTTAAAGAATATATGGTTTTAAAAATTATCAGCGCGACAGATGCAAAGGTGGGCACAAATATTATTGTTGATGGAACACCTTGTGTTGTGAAAAGTATGGATGTTTCTAAGACTGGAAAACATGGTCACGCGAAGTGCCGAATCGAGGCTATGCCGTTGATAAGTGGTTCTAAAAAAGTTTTTGTTATTCCTGGGCACGATAGGTTGGAAGTTCCAATTGTTGATAAGAGAAAAGGCCAAGTTCTTTCTAAAACTGAAGGGAGAGCGAATGTTATGGATTTAGAAACTTTCGAGACTTTGGAGATTTTAGTTCCGGAGCAAGAAGTTTTTGATACTCTTGAAGAAAGTGGAAATTGCGAATATTGGGATGTTGAAGGAACTAAGATTGTTAAGCGAAGATTGTAAGAGAGAAAGGTTTAAAAGATAATTTTTTCTAATCTAATTATGTCAACCAGAATACAAGAAGCAATAAACAGAATGTTTAAGAATGTTTTCGTTTGTAAAAATTGTCGGAGTAAAATTAGATCGCGTCCGCTTAAAATTCTTGAAGGAAAAGTTAAATGCCGAAAATGTGGAAAGAAGGCGTTTAGACCCTTGAAGAAAAAATAGGTGAAAATGAGTTTTATATTTTATGACATAGGTTTGCTAATAGCTTTTGCTATTTTCGTTTCTATATTTTTATATCGAGGTAAGCAGAATATTAAGAAAGAGGGCTGGTTGCTTTTGTATAAAACGAGTTGGGGAATAAAATTAATTGATTATATTGGTAATAAATACAAACGAACTTTGAAATTTTTTAGTTATGTTTCTATTGGAATTGGTTATTGCCTTATGGCGACGATGATTTATTTTTTCTACACAATTATTAAAATTTATTTATTTAGACCCGACGTGGTTAGTGCGGTGAAAGTTCCGCCGATTATGCCGTTGATTCCTTATCTTCCGCAAATGTTTCACTTGAATTTTTTGCCGCCGTTTTATTTTTTCTATTGGATTGTAATCTTGGCTGTGATTGCGATTACTCACGAGTTTGCTCACGGAATTTTTGCGGCTTATAATAAAGTTAGAATAAAGAAAACTGGTTTTGGATTTTTTCCTTTTTTCCTTCCTGTGTTCTTAGCGGCTTTTGTTGAATTAGATGAAGAGCAGATGGCGAAGAAAAGTAAGTTTGGTCAGTTGGCGGTTTTGTCTGCTGGGACTTTTGCTAATGTGATTACTGCAATAATTGGTTTCGCGACGTTGTGGCTTTTCTTTTCTATGGCTTTTGCTCCTGCAGGTGTTGTGTTTGATACTTATCCTTATGCAGTTGTGGGCGTTGGAGATATTTCAATGGTGAATGGAATTCCGTTAGATAATCCTTCTTATTCTGAAGCGATGGCTTTGATGAATGGAGGTTTGAATGAGATTGGAGTTTCTGGATTTTATTTTGTTGCCGAGACGGATTTCTTGAAAGGGCAAAACAGCGAGGAGTATATGATGCTATTTTATGATTCGCCTGCGTTGAGAAATAATCTGGAGGGAGCAATATTGAGCATTGACGGAGTTGCTATGACTGGAATTGAAAGTTTGAAATATGAGTTGGAACAGAAATCTCCTGGAGATGTTGTTGAGATAATTACTTTTGATGGGGAGAAAAATTTGGAATATCAAATTGAATTGACCGAGCATCCTGGCGAGGAAGGTTACGCGTGGTTAGGAGTTGGATTTTCGGACAAAACAAGAACAGGCATTGCAGGGAAACTTTACATGCTTATGGCTTCTTTCAAAGATAGTAATGTTTATTATCAATCTAAGATTGGGAATGTTGGTTTGTTTATTTATAATTTGCTTTGGTGGGTTGTTTTGATTAGTGTGAGTGTTGCTTTGGTTAATATGTTGCCTGTTGGAATTTTCGACGGAGGAAGGTTCTTCTATTTAACAATTTGGGGAATTACAGGAAAAGAAAAATTTGCTAAGAAAGTATTTGGGTTTATGACTTATTTGTTTTTGTTTTTGTTGTTGGTGTTGATGGTGTTTTGGGCTTTGAGTTTTTTCTAAAGGTTTAAATTAGTTCTTGATTATTTTATTTTTATGATTCCTGAAAAAGTTAAGAAAGTTTTGAAAAAACAACATTATGAAATTGTTGGAAAACATTCGGCGGTGCAGGTTTGTCGTTGGACGAAGAGGTCGCTGAAGGATGAGGGTGTGTGTTACAAAGAAAAATTTTATGGAATTAAATCGCATCTTTGCTGTCAGATGACGCCGTCGGTGATGTGGTGTCCGAATAAATGTGTGCATTGTTGGCGGGCGATTGAATTAACTTTGGGAAGTGAGTTAAAAGGGAAGTTGGATTCTCCGTCGGAGATTATTGATGGTTGTATTCTTGCACAGAGAAAATTGTTGAAAGGGTTTAAGATTGATTCGCGAAGTAAGAAAAAGCAGATGAGTCGGGCGAACCAGAAGAAATATTTGGAGGCACAGGAGCCGATGCAGTTTGCGATTAGTTTGAGTGGTGAGCCGACGCTTTATGAAAATATTGGAGGATTAATTGAGGAACTGAGAAAAAGAGGGAAGACTTCTTTTTTGGTTACTAATGGGCTTTATCCTGAGAAGTTGAAAGAGTTGGTGAAGAAGAATCAGTTGCCGACGCAGTTGTATATTTCTGTTAATGCTCCGAATGAGAAATTGTATAACGAATTTCATAGAAGCGAGTTTAAGGATGCGTGGGCGAAGTTGAATGAGAGTTTGAAAATTATGTCTGGTTTAAAGTGTCGAACGGTATTTAGGATGAATCTTGTTAGAGATTTGAATATGAATGATGAGCATGTTAAAGAATATTCTGAGATGATTGGAAAAGCTAAACCACTTTTTGTTGAAATAAAAGGATTTATGTCCGTTGGGTTTGCTCGGGAGAGATTGGGTTATGATAAAATGCCCACAGATAAAGAGATGTTGGAGTTTGTTAAAAAGTTGGCTAAAGAGACTGGTTTGAAAATTTTAGATTCGCACGAAAGAAGTCGAGCTTATGTTTTGGGAAAGAGGAAAGAGGGATTGAAGATTAAGATTAACTAAGTAAATCAACATATTCCGCACTTAATCCTGCAGGATAATTGGAAGGAAAAAATTCGACTAAATCGAAAAATTCTAATGCTAAAAGATACTCTATTTGTTTTGTATTTCCGAATTCTAATTTATTTTTTTCAAAATATTCTCTAATCTTATATTTACTAATCCATTCTCCAGAAGGTAATTTTACTTGCTCTTCTATATAATAAATAATTCTCCCTCATTCACCTCTCCATTCTGAATAACCCACATTCCATTCAAGACCTTTTGCTTTAAACTCTTTTATTTTCCTTTCTATTTCACTTATATCCATCTTACAAATCTAAAATTCCTTCTTTTGTTAGTGCGGCGAATCGGATTCCCATTGGGAGATTTATTATTGCCGAGATTAGTGCCATGTGCTCTTTTCCCGTGCCTGATGCGATTGAACAGGCTACTTCCATCCCTTCAAATTTGCCTTTTAGTTTTTGCGTGAATTCTTCTCTTAGTTCTTTTATTTTTTTAGTTGTGTCAACTTGGATGAATTGAAAAGGTCTTTCGTGTTGAAATTGTTTTCCTGATTCGTCTCCGACAAGGACGACTTTGTCCCACACTCCATGCGTCATGAGTCCAGAGATTTGTGGCCATGTTTCTGTGTCTGAAGAGATTAAACAAATTAATTCCATGATGGAAAGAACAAAAGATTATTTTTAAGGATTGTTGTGGGAAATTGCTTGTGTTTTTGGAAAAGAATTAATCGCAGGTTGAATCTATTTGCTTTCCCCAAGTTCTTTTAGACAAAGTTCCAGACTCATCTTCATAATTTTTATATTGTAAAGTAACTTTCCAATAATTTGAAATTCCATAATCCCAAGTAAAATCTTTAACATCTTCATAGCCAGCACTTGCTCTTAAATAATTTGGGGCTGTAAATAAAACTCTTGAAATTTTTCCCTTCAACATCTCGTCTGAATATAAATTTTTCATGACTTCATATAACTCTTCTTTTGCTTGAAAACAATTATTAAATTGGCTGAATCCCCCATTAACAATAATCTCATAAGGTATTGAATCTTCCGTTGCAAAATTTCCACTTGAATCAAAAACTATAACCTCATACCTCCCAACATCTCCAACAATTTCCTCTATTCTTTGGAGAGAAGAAGTTGGGAGCGCGGTTATTTTATTCTCGCTGGGAGAAGTTTTAAAAATCTCTTCAGGAAATTTCTCGCTAGTGTCTTCGTAATTAAGAGAATTTGAAACAATCAAAATGCTTCCAATAATTGAAAGAAAAATCAAAACAAAAAATCCTAAAACACCTGCACTAATAAGGATTATCACCTTATTTTTTGAATAAAATTGTTTTAGATTCATTTTGTTCTTCCTCAATTAAGATTTAAGATATTTTAAACTTTGCTAAAAAACTAAGAAAAATGTGGGGGCTCAGAAATCGCGTGTGGATTTCTTAGAGGAGAAAAGTTAGCAAATCGAATAAAAGATACAAAGGGAATTTCTATGTAGAAGATAAATTAAATTCCCAAAATAAATTATCGGAGTTAATCAATTTACCTAAATCTAAAAATAGCGGTGATGATAGTTTTTGAGTGATTTATTCTTTTTTCAATAGTTATTGTTTCGTCATTTTTGTATTCCTCAATTATCTTTAATGATTTATCCACATTATCTTTCCCAAGTGCGTGTATTTTTAGTTTCTCGGTTCCATATTTTTTTAACCTATCAATCTTAAATTTAACTTCTCCACTAAATTCTTCGTAAGATTTATGTCTATTAATAAAAACCATATAAGGCAATGATTCAACAATTCTCTCAACCTCTTGTTGATAATTAATAATGCTAAAATCATCTTGCTCTAACATCTTCTCATATAATTCTTTAAAATATTCCTCAAAATAATTTCTTGTAACTAAATTACAAAGATTATTTCCAAAAGAGGGATATTTCCAAGCAATATCTCTTTTTAATTCAGATATATCTTCTCCTTTTTTCCAAGAATTTCTAACAACCATCGATGTTTCTAATGATTTAAACATCTCTGGATTTAATTTATCTTTATAAAACTTTAATAATTCTTCGTCGGTGTTAATTGGCAAGTTTCTTTTTATTTGATTAGTTTTTTGTTCTGATTTATCTAAAAAGAATGTTTCATCTTGATTCTGAACAATTACATCAATTATTTCTTTTTTAATTTGTTTCTTTTCTTCAGGGGTTGCTTTACTAACATCTAAACTTAATTTTTGCCCATCTTTTAATTCTAATATATTACTAATATTTTTAGAAAAATCAAAAAGTTTTATTGTATTATTAGCGAAAAGGTCTCCAAATTTTCCTTCAAACAAAGTTCTTAATTTGTCAAGAATAATCACTCTATTTTCTTTGCTATTTCCATTAAAGAAAATGTATCTGATTTTACAAATGCTTCAGAACCTTTCATAACTCCGGCCCATTCAGAAATATGTATCTCTTCTCCTTTTGGAGTTAATACTCTTTGTTCAACATTTTCAATTTCAACAATATAACCTTCTTCATCAATAGTTTTTCCAAAAAGTTCAAGAATATCTGGTTTTGATTCTTCGTTAAAAGTTATCTGACTTAATTTCATAGTAAAGTTCCTCCATTGTATAAATACAACGAAATTATAGATTTATTAATATTTCGGCATTTATTAATTTTTGTATAAAAAACCTTATTCTCACAAACCAACCTCTTTTTCATATTAGTATTTTGTTTTTTATTCTTTAAATTCCTTTCCATTTTTTGATTTTACAACCTTTAACTTAACCATGTACCCAAAACAAACTTTTATAAACCCAACTCATCTTGAGAAATCAATCGATAGAACCACATCGTTGCGAGATAAAATCTATGCTCGTGGCGCGTTATGTGGGAGATTAAAATAAAATGGAACTAAGAGAAGAATTACAAAACGCTTTGAATGAATTGCGAAAAGGCAAGGAAAGAAAGTTTGACCAGACGGTTGACTTAATGATTAATTTGCAAAAATTTAATGTTAAGAAAACTCCTTTGAATCTTTTTATTACTGTTCCGCATAAAATGAAAAAGAAAGTAATCGGTGCTTTTTTGGAAGTTGCTCGTAAAGATATTGAGACTATTACCCCAGACCAGTTCAAGAAATATAATGATAAAAAAGTTATTAAAAAATTTGTTAGGAAATTTGATTTCTTTATTGCACAGGCAAGTGTGATGCCGAAGGTTGCGACAACTTTCGGTAAGATTTTGGGTCCCGCTGGAAAAATGCCGTCGCCACAATTAGGAATTATAATTAATGTCGATGATAAAACTATTGAAGAATTGAAAACTAAGATTGCTACTAATATTAAAATTAAAGTTAAGGAGCCGAGTATTAAAGTTGCGATTGCAAAACAGAGCATGAAAGATTCTGAAATTATTGAAAATGTTCTGGCTGTTTATAATAATCTTGTGAAAGTTCTTCCTCGAGAAAAAGAGAATATCAAGAACATTGAATTGAAATTCACTATGACTAAACCTCAAAAGATTATATTAAAATGAACACTAAAAAAGTTGTAAAAGATATTCCAGAAAGAAAAATTAATTCAGTAAAAGTTTTGAAAGATTTGATAAAAAATAAAGCTACAATTTTAATTGCTTCGATAAAAGACCTTCCAGCGTCGCAGTTTCAGGAAATTGGTAAAAAATTAAGAGGAAAGGCAATTGTTAAAGTTCCAAAAAAGAATTTAATTTTTAGAGCGATTGATGAATCTGGAACTAAAGAATTTGAGAAATTGAAAGATCAGATTAAAGCAGACAGTGCGATTTTATTTTCTGACTTGGATAGTTTTGATTTGGCTGGAGAATTATTGAAAAGTAAAATTCCTGCAAAGGCTAAGCCGGGGCAAATTGCTCCTTACGATATTGAAGTTTCCGAGGGTCCTACTGATTTAGTTCCTGGTCCTGCAATTAGTGAGTTGGGAGCTTTGGGAATTGAAATAAAAATCGAGAAGGGAAAAATTAATATTGCAAAATCAAAAGTTATTGTTAAAGAGGGCGCGAAAATTTCCCAGAAAGCTTCGGACTTGATGGCAAAGTTGGACATTAAACCTTTCTCTATTGGATTTACTCCCTTGAGTTCATTTGATACTAAAGAAGGTAAATTCTATATGAATATTAAAATTAATCCTGAAGAGGCCGTTGCAAATTTGAAGTCGGCTTATGGGAAAGCTTTGCCTTTCGCGGTGAATGTTGGTTATGCTTCGAAGGACACAATCAAACACTTGCTTGGTAAGGCAAACGCTCATGGAACAAAGGTTAACAGAATTTGGACTGGGGAACCTGAACCAGTTGCCGAGGCTGTTGTTGTGAAAGAAGAAGTTAAGCAAAAAGTAAAGGGGGAACCGAAAGCGGACGCGGGTGCGGGTCTTGCTAGTCTGTTTGGATAAAATGGAAAATAATAATCATACTCTTGTAATAAAATCAGGAGAGGAAAAATAAATGGAAAACGTATACGCTGCACTATTGTTGCATAAGCTTGAAAAAGCGATTAATGAAGCTAGTTTGAAAAGTGTGCTTGCGGCTGCTGGTGCTGAGATAGACGAATCGAAGATTAAGTCTCTTATTGCTAGTTTGAAAGGCGTTGATATCGCTAGCGAATTAGAAAGCGCTAGTTTGGCTGTGGCTGCTCCTGTTGGAGTTGCTAAAGAAGTTAAGAAAGAAGAAAAGCCAAAAGAAGAGCCTAAAGCTGCTGCTGCTGAAGGACTTGGTGCACTCTTTGGTTAAATTGATTTGATGAGTGCCCAAGTTCTTGCTTCTATAGTTCTAACTGGGGTTTAAAATTTTTAGAAAATTAATTACAAAATCTTTATAACTGAAGAAATTTTGGAGTTCGTGTTCTAATTGAAAAGATGTGGAATTTATATAAAGATAACGAATTTTTGAAGCCGCTTGTTTTTTCTAGTGGGAAATCTCAGGAGGAAGTTGTGAAAGAAGTTTTAGACGCGATTAAAGAAGGAGAAAAAATAATTTTTATTCACGGAGTTTGTGGAACTGGAAAAAGTGCGATTGCTTTGAACATTGGGCGGAAGTTGGGAAAAACCTCTGTAGTGGTGCCCATAAGAAATTTGCAAGAACAATATAAAAAAGATTATGGAAGTGAAGATAGTAAATATTTGTTGAAGGACGACGGAAGTAAGTTAAATATTAGCGTCATAACTGGGAGAGGCAATCACAAGTGTAAATTCCTAGAAGATAATAAAAATGCTGTGCCGGTCTTTAAGAAAGAAATTAATTCTCGCTTAAGTGATATTTTTGCGGACAAAAAAGATGAGGTGATGAGTATGATTGGCGACGACATTTCTGCGAACAATCAAAATATTCCGTGTAAAATTGAAATAAGAGAGAAAAATTGGAATCGTTTGAAAAGTTATTTGAAGCAAAATAAAAATGTGGATATGAGAAATTATGATGAAATCAGCGACGTGAAAAGAATTCCTGTGGCGAGCGTTTGTCCTTATTGGTGTCCGGTGCTTCCAGAGAAATTTGATTTGGGAAAAGGTTTTGAGGAAACAAAGAAAAAAACTTATGTTGGAATGGGTGGGGCGAATTTTGTGTTTTATCAGAGAAAAAAAGGTTGTGCTTTTTATGACCAATTTCATTCGTTTATTGATTCGGATATAATTGTTTTTAATTCTATGAAATATAAACTTGAATCTGCGTTGGGAAGAAAACCACTTACGGAGGTGGAGATTATCGACGAGTGCGACGAGTTTTTGGATAGTTTTTCGAATCAGCGAACTTTGAATATTGATAGACTACAGAATTCTTTGATTCATGTTTTGGGAGTTAGTAAGGAAACTTACGAGGTTGTGGACGAATTGCAGGAATATTTGAAGCAAATAAAAAGAGACGAAAGGATTCAGAAATCCTTGGACAATAATGAAATTCTCCCTTTGAAAACTACGAGTATTTTTGATTTGTTGCAAAAAATTTTGAAGGCGAAAGATAATTTATTTGAAATTGACGACGAGAATTATCTGGCAGAGGTTATTGAAACTGCTCGAATTTTTGAGGGATTTTTTGCGGATTCTTATGTGACTTTTGAGAAGCGTGAAAATAATTTGATTGCTAGCATTGTTACAACTAATCTTGAAAAAAGATTTAAGGATATGGTTGATAAAAATAAAGTTATTGTTTTGATGTCGGGGACGATTCATTCAGAGGAGGTCTTGAGGAATATTTTTGGATTGACTAAATTTAAAATGATTGAAGCTGAAACACAGGATCAGGGAAATATAATTGTTAAAAAAGTTGGTTCGGAGATGGATTGTAAGTATGCGAATTTTTCGAGTGGGAATTTTACTCGGGAAGATTACTTGAAGACCTTGAATGAGTGCGTTGAAGTTGCGAAGCGTCCGACGTTGGTTCATGTTAATGCGTTTATTGATTTGCCGACGCAGGATGAGATTAGGGAATTTAAATTGAATAAATTAATGAGTCGTGAGAAACTGAGGGAAATTCAATCGGAAGATAAAACGGGAAATCTTATTGAGGAATTTAAGTCGGGAAATCGTACTGTTTTGTTTTCGACTCGGGCGTCGCGGGGTATGGATTTTCCGGGTGAGCAGTGTAATAGTATTGTGTTTACGAAATATCCTAATCCGAATGTGCAGGATGCGTTTTGGAAAATTTTGATGAAGACAAAGCCACAGCATTATTGGAGTTTTTACAAAGATAAAGCACGAAGAGAATTGTTACAAAAAGTTTATCGTGGACTTAGGAGTAAAGATGATAAAGTTGAATTGTTGAGCCCCGATACTCGGGTTTTGGATTGTTTTGGAAAGCGTTAATCCACTATTATTTTTTTTCCATGCTCAAAAGAAAGCCATCTATTTTCCTCAAATCTTTTGAAAGATTCCAATAAATCTTTTCTGACTGAAATTTCTGCTTCAGATATTTCTGCTCGAGCATTTTCCATTGCTAAATCCTGAACTCCATCGTGATGATATTCCCACGTTTTTAGTGCCTGAATTAATTTTGAATTTTTTCTTTTTTCAGAATCTGTTAAATCTCTGAATTCCCCTTCTCTTAAATTTATTAATAAATAACTTAAAGTTCTCAAACCCCTTGGAAAAGATTCTTCATAGACGAGGATTGGAATTTTATCGGGGGAAGAATGATAAAAAATTGAACCTAATCCCCATTCCATTCTATGAACTACTTGGTGGGAAGAAGGAAATCCTGCTAAGTTAAAAATTGATTTTCTTGATGGTTTGCACTTTCTTAGATTTTCTTTGAGATTGGAATAAAAATCTACAATCTCGGGATCAATTAATCCTATTTCTCCTTTTCTGTATTGGAAAGGACGTTTTGAAACTTCACAAGAAAAATGGTCATCAATTAAAGAATATCTTACAGCATCTTCTATTATTATAGGTATCTTTTTTGACATGCTGAATTTAAGAAATTGAAGTTTTTAAAAATTGTTGTGTTGTTTTAAAAAGGATTAAAATCCGTGTTTTAGTAAAATATTTTCGAGATATTCTTTTTCATATCTATTTGTTGAAACCGAACGAGATTCTTTTATAATTAATTGCTCTTCTTTGGAAAAATTATATTTTTGACTGTTAAATTTTCTTAGGACAGGTTTTCCTTGATGAAAATAAGTATAATAGCCCCAGCGTAAATGCATTCTCTTTTTCTGTATTGAACCTATGTAAAGTATTTTTCTATTTGAACTAACATCTTTTCTTTCTCTTCTTCGAGTTATGTTTGCGTTATAAGTTTCTCCATATCTTAACTCTGGCATGAAGTTTATTATTTGAGATGTTTTTTAAGAATTGTTGTGATTGTTTTAAAAAAGTTAGATTTAAAAGTATTAGATTTATTTAGTAATTACGCCTCCGTCGCATAACGGTATTGCACCGGACTTGAGATCCGGGCCCTTGTGGCTCGCAGGTTCGACTCCTGCCGGGGGCGTTTATTGGATTGTAAATCCAATTACTCCAAGAGTCTTAACAAAATTCCAAGATTATTTTTATTAGTTCGACCGAGCTATCTGATTTTATGCAATATCTAAAAGTTGAAGTAAATTTGAGAAATCAAAATAAGGTTGTGAGACTGGCGGGGGCGATGAGGGCGTCGAACTTTCTATTGTACGCCTCTACTCTAGTACGTTTTTTTCAAAAACAAAGCATTTAAAAACTATTATTACAATTATAACAATATGGTCAAGAATATATCCAAATGGTCATTTTTAGAACCATTGCTTTATCAGAAAGAATCTAAGCATTTGGCTGAAATATCTCGAGAGTTAAATAAACCTCATGCAACAGTTAGAAAATATCTTAATGAGTTTGAAAAGCAGGGATTAGTTACCAAGCAAATCAAGGGTAGAATGACCATGTATAAACTCCAATTAAAAAATCCAAGCATAATTGTTTATCTCACTTGGATTGAGAAAGAAAGATTAGCTAAAGTAATCCATAAGGATTTGCTGATGAAGGAGATAGTTTATTTTCTTGGAGAAGCTTCGGGAAAAATCTTAATTTTTGGATCTTCAGTAGAAGGAACAAAAAAGGCAAATGATATTGATGTTATTCTTGAGGGTAAGATAAGCTCAAAAAGTGTAAAAGAATTTGAAAAAAAGTTTGGAGTTAAATTTCATATTATCAATTTAAAGAGCTTATCGGACATAAGCGAAACTCTAAAAGAAGAAATAATAAATAAACATTTAATAGTTCAGAACTCTGAAGAAATTATAAAATGGATGCTGAAAAATTAAAGTGGTGCTGTCAACAAAAGAACGGGATAAAAATTGTCAAACCCAATGAAAATTTGGCAAATGATTATATCAAAAGTTCTGAAGAAACCTTGATGATTTTACAGGATATAAAAGGCAAGTCAAATATGTGGCTGGCAACAACAAAATATTACTGCGAGTATTTTGTGATTTATGCTCTTCTTCAAAAGTTAGGAATTAAATGTGAGATACATGACTGCACAATTGGAGTTTGTGGATTTCTTGAAGGAAGAGGAATTGTTCCTAAGGGCTTCACAAAAATATTATCTAAAGATAAAGATTTGAGAATAGATAATCAATATTACCTGAAGAATAAAAAAGTAGATGTTGACATTACAAAACTTAGAGAATTTATTCTGGAAATAAAAAATAAGATTAATACAATAACCCTTGAAGAAATAACAAAGATAAGAGGGGAATTTGAGAAGATGTATGGGCTTGATTGAGTAAAAATTCATTCCTTACAATTATCCCACATAAATTGAAAAAACTTTCTGTATCCATCAGCAAGTTTTCTGCTTTTCATTACAAACATTAATGGCTCTTCTTGAAGTTGTCCCGGTTTTACTCCTACAAATGTTACAACATATGGACCAAAAATATCAATAGCAGTATTGGAAGAGTATTCTTTTGGCAAGAATCTATAAGGTTTACCAACCATTTTTAATATTTTTAGTTTTTCTTTTTTAATCTCGTAATCAAATAGATGCATAAATTTTATTCCTAATTTCTTTCTTTCTTTTTCAAAATGAGGCATAAAATATTGCAATCTCTCATCAAGCCAAAAAGCTTTTGCCCCTATAAAATAAACTATTTCCTTTGTCTCTAGAATTGCCTTAAGATAATTCTTGAATCCTTCAATGCCTCTATAAAGATATGCTTCTTCTTTCTCTTCAACAGATTCATATTTTGATTTTAAATCAGGAAGAACTTTACTTATCTTTTCCTCTTTTTCTTTTAATAAATCCAGCAATCTATCAGGGTTTGTCGCCTTGAAATTTTTCTCTCCTTTAATAAACACCTCTGAAGCAAGTCCCTTTTCCATTAGTTTGCTCAAGGAATCATAAACATTTCTTCTGTGAACTTTTGATTTCAGTGAAATAGTTTGTACAGATGATTCTCCAATTTGCAATAAGGCTTCGTAAACTTTTGCTTCATTTAAACTCAATCCAAGCTCTCCAAACAATTCTTCATGCATACAAAAACATAACAAAATTGACTATAAAAATCTTTACTTTATTGGTGGTAATAACCACCACAATATATTAAATACCATCCATAACTGATACTATTAACAAGTTAATACAAATTAGCCATTAGTTAATTTAACTTGACAATAAAAATAAAAAACAAGAAAATGACAAAAGAAATAACAGAAATATTGAAAGAAGATATTGAAATTGGAAAGAGAGTTGTAGCAGAGCGATTCAGCTATGATAAGGAGATTGGTCCCGCTAATTTTGAACTGGAAAGAATCTGTTTTGAAGCAGGATTACCCCCATGTATAATTTATTCATGTTCAGGGCTAAAGGGTAGTGTTTTGGAAGAGGATTTTCAAGTATTGATTTCTGATCCTTACTTTCAAGGATTCAAGGCAGGATATAAGAGAGAATATCTTCCCCTTAGCGTACCATTTATGCCTGAAGGGGCAGATGAATCTGTCGAATATTTCTATAAAAGTCAATTTTGGGAAGGACGTGGTAGTGGGGGATATGTAAGAGCACAGGAGGAAAAACAAAAATGACAAATGAGGATGAAACATACAAACATCTTTCAGCAGATATTTATGAATGGATGAATCGTAAAGATGCTTGGGGAGCAAGAGAAGCTCAAGCCCTAATTTTAAAAAAAATAGATTATAGTGGAAAAATTGAAACAGATAAACCATTAGAGAGCGTATTAGCTATTGTTGAAAAACATAAAGAAGATGCACTGAAAAGAAATATTGATTTAGATGGGTTAAATGCTTTTTATCATGATGATGAAGGATATAGAACTAAATGGGAATCTTCACCAGAGTATCAAGCATTCACGCAGGAATTACTTAAATCGCCAGATTTTCCATACACACAAAAAGAAACTTCTCTTATTGGAATATACCAAAGAGAAAATAATTGTAAAGATTATGCGGATATAATAATTGATAGAATATTGCTTAGAAAGATATTAAGTGAGGTGAAAAATCCAGTAATGCGTGAAAGTATATGGTATACTCTTACATTAAATAATAAAACTACAGATTTAAAAAAATATTTGAATGAGAAACATCATGGAGAAGCAACCAGAGATATTCTTGCAGAGATAAAATCGGTGGTTCTTCCAGAGTATTCTAAATTCTTAGATAAACTTAGAGAGATACCAAATACAAAACAAGATAGGGGAATTAAATCTCATGGAATAATTGCATATGTTAGGCAAAAACTACTCGAGGGAATACTTGAATATAGTTCGAGAGATTGGAAACCCATAGAGAAACAAAGATAATGATTGAATTGTTTAAAAAAAGAAGCTTTTAAAAACGCCGTTATCATCTATAATTCAACTAAAAACAGGGCGTTTTATCCAAAAACTTTTTTCCAAAAAGGTTTCTTAATTGTTATTGGTTGGTCGTTTTCGTCGATGATGTAGTGTTTGATTATTGGTTTGTCTTTTAGAATTGGTGCTGTCCTCGCGAGGTCTTGGTGAAGTTGTTCAGCCGCTCGCTCTATCATTGTCCTTGAATATCCTTGATTCATTAAAGCCACTTTCAGAGATTCCTCGGTATATCCTTTCTCCAGATTTTTTTTAAAATAAATTACAAGTTTTCTTATTGGATTACTCTCTTCCATATTTAATTATAAAATCACTCATTTAAAAAATTAGTTGTGTTGAATTAATTAATTGGCTTGACTTCATTATAGAACTTTACCGCATCCAATAATCTTGCATTGGATTCTGAGTAAATTGTGAGAAGCTTTTCTCCTTTCTTGACTTTGTCTCCAACGTGGTTGTAGAGATATATTCCAGAGAATTTGTCCACTGGACAACCTACAACTCTTGCGAGAGAATTAATTTTTTTATTGTGAATGGATTTTATTATCATATTCTTTTTTGCAAATATATCTTTCTTGAATTTGCCGTTCTCTTTTAATTTCAAACTCCCATTTTGGGCTTTGATGATTTGTTTGAATTTTTCAAAAGCTTTTCCTGAAACAAGAATCTTCCTCGCCAATTCTTCTCCTTTTCCTTTCTTTGCTTTTCCAGTTAATTCTAAAAGTTGTCCGGAGAGAAAAATTGACTTTTCTTCTAAATCTAAAGGTCCGCTTTCTTCTGGATTTAAAACTTTAATCACATCAATTAATTCTAATCGTGGGCCAATTCCATTTCCGATTGGTTGAGAACCATCCGTTAAAACAACTTTCATTTTTTTCTTAAAATATTTTGCTAACTTCTCAAAATCTTTTTTTAATTCCAAAGCTTTTTTCTTATCGAATTTGGCACTTTTTCCGTAGGGTATATCAATCAAAATATGATTACTTCCAACTGAAAGTTTTTTGGACATTATCGATGCTAAAAGTTGTGCTTTTGGGTCTATCTTAAGTTGTTTTTCAATTTTAATTATTTTTGAATCTGCTGGAACCATTCCTAATCCTCCGCACCAGACGATGCAAGCATTTGTTTTTTTTACTATTGATTTAATTTCTTTCATGTTAAAATTTACTTTGGCCGCTACTTCCATTACATCCGCGGTTCCGGCAGCACTCGTTATTGCTCTTGAAGAAGTTTTTGGAATTGTTAAGCCAGCCGCCGCACAAATTGAAACAACTATTGGCGTTGTCCGATTTCCTGCAACTCCTCCAATACAATGTTTATCCGCAATTAATTTTTTGCCCCAACTTATCATTTGCCCTGAATTTAAAATTGCCTCAATTAAATAAGTTATTTCTTTAAAATTCATTCCATGTATGTGCATTGCAGAAATAAAAAGTGCGACTTCAGCTTCGGATAAAGAATTATTTACAATGTCTTCAATTATTTCAAAAATCTTTTTTTTGGAAAGTTCTTTTTTATCTAATTTTTCTTTAATGAAAATTAAACTTCTTGGAGTTTCTGCGATGTTCACGTCCACGATTTGTCCTTCTCTTAATCCTAAAATTTCTTTTATCTCAAAAGAGATTGCGAGTTCATTCTTTTTTACAAAGACTCCAATCGTGTCTACCACTGTGGAAAATTCCATAGAATTTTTTTCAAAGGTTTTTATTGAAATCCTATCTGTCGCGTGAACGCCCATTTCCTGGGCTATTTTGCTATTGAGCATAGCTACTGGAACTCCTGCCGACCACCTCCATAGTTTTACTTTTAGCTTCATTTAGAATTACTTCACCTCTTCATTAATGAAAATTCCTGGAGATTTTTTGTCCCGATAAATTTCCAAGATTATTAGAAGATATGCTAATATTAACGGACCTAAAATAAAACCTAAGATTCCGAATAAGAAGAAACCGCCAATCATTCCTATCATAATTACCGCTGAAGAAATATTGACTCTTTTTGATACAATCATCGGTCTTAGGATGTTGTCAATATTCGAGGAAATTAGTCCTACAATTATTACTCCTGTCGCAGAAAAACTATCTCCGGCGAGGAAAAGGAAAATTACGACAGGAATCCAAACTATCGCTGTTCCAATAATTGGAAAAATACCTGCCAAAGTTGCGAGGAGGGTTAGAAGTAAAGCGTTTGACACTCCAAATACAAAAAATGCTATACCAACTAATACTCCTTGCAATATTCCAACTACAACTTGTCCGTAAAGAACTGAGAAAGTTATTCCCTTGGTATAGTGGAAAATTTTATTTTCTACCTCTTTTGAGTAGGGGAGTAAACTTTTTATGTAATCAATTAATTTTTCTTTATCTCGTAATACAAAAAAGAAAGTGACGAAAACAACCAATAATTGTAAACAGATTGTTGGAAAGTTCAATATTACATTTGCAAAAGAATTAACCAGAGAATTTGTGGATTTTACTACAAACGAATTTAAAATTGAACCAACCTCGGCAGAGAATTCCTCCGACGCAAAAAAAGAAGGAAATATTTTTTGCAGAGGTTCAATAAAATTTACTTGTTGCGACGCTGAATAAAATTTTAACGACTGACTAAGAACTATTGGGGTAAAAAACCAAAGAGATAGAAAAATAATTAAAATTAAAGTTACGCAAATAAATATCGCCGAGAAATTTTCCATCTTTGTTCTTTTGAAAATAAAATTATATATTGGCATAAAAACAAACGCGAGAATTACTCCATAAACCATTGCGAGAAGAATTGGTCTTATAATAAAAAATGAAAGCGTGGCTAACCCGAGGATTATCACTGCCGACATAACTTGTTTAAAAGATGTTTGATCCATTTTCACTTATGAAAAGTAGTTATCGAAATTTATAAAGTTTTGTAAGAAAGATTTATAAGTAAAATTGAATAAATGAAATTATGAATTTCATAAAAAAAATTGTTGAAGGTGTTATTGACGATTCTGTGCACGCGCAATTCACCAAATTTAGTAAAGGGGAGTTTCGGGACAGGGCCGTGATTAATGCTAAACAATCGAAAGGAAAATTTACAATCGTTACTTCTTCGGAATTTTCTAATGAGTTGGTTAGGAACATGGCGGAGAAATTAGGAAGCGATAAAACTAATATTACTGGAGCGATTGTTTCGACCTCGGATTTGAAAGACAAAATTGATTTTAAAGAGATTAAACAATTTCAGGGTGTTAAAAGATATTTGATTGATAAAGAAATGAGTGGGAACGAGATTATCAAATTGCTTGACGAATTTCCGAAAACTTTTTTTGCTTTGACTTTTGATGTTGGAGAAGACAAATTGAAAATTAAGCCGAAGGCACCGAAATCAGGGAAGCCTGGAAAAGACGGGGAAAATCCTAAAGCAGATTTTTGTAAATTAATTACTGCTGATGCTAAGTTGGGACAGAGTTTTGTTTTTGAGAGGCCGGATTTCAAGAAGGCAGAGATTGTTCATCATTATTTTATTAGCGAAATGGTTATTCCAAAAACTGACGAGAAAGATTTTGCTAAGATTCGTGAAATGACTAAAAGAAAAGGAAAGATTGTTCGAGAAGCTAAAATTGATGATAAAGAGACGATTCAAGAAATTCCTTTTGAGGCTTAGAGTTCTGAAATTTAGAGTTAGATTACTACCGAACAATTTATAAACCGATTTTTTCTTCATACCATATTCCAGGGCTAAAATGATATCCGCAAATATTAACTATGCCATCAAGAAAATCACCAAGAAAAGGAAGTTTACAGTTTTGGCCGCGTAAACGTGCAGAAAAACATTTACCGAGTGTGAACTGGGATGCAATAAAATCTGGAAAAAATTTGAAAGGGTTTATTTGTTATAAAGCTGGAATGGTTTCTGTTGAGGTTTTGGATAATTCTGCTAACTCCATGACTAAAGGTAAAAAAATAATTATCCCTGCTACCGTTCTTGAGTGCCCTTCTATGAAGATTTTTTCAGTTAGATTCTATAAAGATGGAAAAGTTGCTAAAGAAGTTCTCGCGGGAAAACTTGACAAGGAATTAAAAAGAAAGGTGAAAGTTCCGAAAACTTATTCGAAAAAAATTGAGGATGTTAAATCAGATGAATATGATGATTTGAGAGTTATTTGTTATTCTGTTGCAAAACAAACTGGATTTAGGAAGAAGCCAGATTTATCTGAATTGGGACTGAAAGGAACTATTGAAGAGAAACTTAATTTTATTAAAGAAAATTTGGATAAAGAAATTTCCGTTACAAATGTTTTTGCTAAAGACGAATTGGTTGATTTGAGAGGTTTGACAAGAGGAAAGGGTTTCCAAGGTCCTGTAAGAAGATTTGGGATTAATCTTAAGGCACACAAGTCAGAGAAGGGAGTTAGACGGCCTGGTAGTCTTGGTCCGTGGCATCCTGCTCGTGTAACTTTTAGAGTTCCAATGGCTGGACAGCTTGGAATGTTTACCAGAGTTATTTACAACAATAAAATAATCGATATGGGAAAATCCGAGGGACAAATTCCTATTTTGAAACATTTCGGGGAAGTTAAAACAAATTATATGATTGTTAAAGGTTCGATTCAAGGTGTTGCAAAAAGACAATTGTTAATTACTTCTCCTTTGAGAGAAACTAAAAGAACTAAAAAGAAAAATTACGAATTATTAGGAGTTAAAGCATAATGGTAAAAATTAAAGTTTATGATTTGAAAGGGCAGAAAGGAAAGGAGATTGAAAAGCCAAAGGTTCTTTCTGGTAAAATCCGAGAAGATATTGTTGCTAAAGTTATTGAAGCTAAAAAACAAATACAGCCTTACGCTCCGTCGCCAGTTGCAGGAAATCAGGCTTCAGCCTCGGGAAAAATTAAACATCATAGACATGTTTGGAAAAGTCAGTATGGTCGTGGAATGTCAAGAATTCCTCGAAAAGCTTTATCGAGAAAAGGTTCGCAATTTAATTGGGTTGGTGCGACAGTTCCAAACACTCGAGGCGGTCGAAGGGCTCATCCTCCAAAAGTAATTTCTATGATTAACACAAATAAAATTAATAAAAAAGAATTGAAAATTGCAATTATTTCGGCTTTGAGTGCGACTGCCGAGGGAAAATTAATTTCAAAAAGGTATGCTCGATTAAATGAAACTAAAATTACTAATGTTCCATTTATTGTGGATTCAAAATTAACTGGATTAAAAGCTAAGCAACTTATTGAAAGTATTAAACAAATTATTGGAAAAGATTTATTCGCAGCTATTGAAAAGAAAAGAAGTGTTCGAGCAGGAATCGGAAAGTTGCGAGGAAGAAAATATAAATCTAATGCTGGACTTTTGATTGTCGTCGGTAAAGAAGAAAAATTAAAATCTGGCTCTTTTGAAATTGTTCATTCAGATAAATTGAGCGTTGTTGATTTGGCTAATGGTGGATTAGGAAGATTGACAGTTTATACTGAAAATGCAATAAATGAATTGGGGGCGAAATTAAAATGAACATGAAACCAATCGTAACTGAAAAAGCTGTAATGATGATAGAGTCTCAAAATATTTTAACTTTTGTTTTAGATAGACGACAAAATAAAACAGACATAAAAAACGAAATTGAAGATTTATTTAAAATTAAAATTGAAAAACTTAGAACTTTGGTTAGGGATAATAAAAAATATGTTTACGTTAAATTAAAAAAGGAATTTCCAGCTATTGACGTGGCTACGAAATTAGGGTTAATATAATGGGAAAGAGAATTATTCAACAGCGACGAGGAAGAGGAACAACTACTTACAAAGTTAAAAAAAGTGCTTTCAAACATAAGTCTCAAATTCCACGAATACTTGGAGATGAAATGAACGTGCTTAAGCTTTTGAGTTCTGGCGGACATTCAACTCCTCTTGCTAAAGTGCAATCTGGAACTGAAATTTTTTACATTCCTGCTTTCAAGAACATGTATGAGGGGGAGACAATAAAATTAGGGAAAGAAATAAAAAACGGGAACATTATGAAGTTGAACGAAATTCCAGTTAAGACTAAAATTTATTGCATTGAATCTCGACCTTTCGATGGAGGAAAATTCATAAAGAGTGGGGGAAGTTTTGCTGTTTTGAACAAAGTTGTTGGAGAAAGTATCTTTGTTATGATGCCTTCGAAAAAAGAAAAGAAATTTAATGGTACTTGTCGAGCTATTATTGGTGTTTGTGCTGGAGAAGGGAAATTTGAGAAGCCACTACTTAAAGCAGGAAAACAATTTTATATTAAAAAGTCCAAAAATAAATTATGGCCAAGAACATCCGCAATTAAGATGAATGCCATCGACCATCCTTTCGGAAGTGGTAGAGGTAAGAATCCTAAGAGTAAGATTGCTAAGAGGAATGCTCCTCCTGGTGCGAAGGTTGGATTAATCAGGCCGAAGAGAACAGGAAAGAAACGATAAAATGGAAGAATACAAGAAAAAAGAATTCAAATTTAAAGGGAAGACCATCGAGGAATTACAAGAAATGAGTATTCGTGAATTTGCAAAAATTATTCCTGCAAGAAATCGGAGAACAATTTTAAGAAATTTCCAAGAGATAGAAAATTTCGTGAGCAGAGCAAATGATAAATTTTCTAAAGGTAAGAAAGTAATTCGAACTCATAAAAGAGATTTAGTTGTTGTTCCACAAATGGTCGGAATGAAATTTCAAATTTACAACGGAAATAAATTTGTTCCGGTAGAAATTGTTGGAGAAATGCTTGGTCATAAATTCGGAGAATTCGCTCCGACGAGGGCAAGAATTATTCATAGTAAATCAGGAGTTGGTGCGACGAAAGGTTCTCGTGCTAAATCAAAGAAATAAAAATGACAGAAAAAAATTATAACCCAGAACAGAAAATGAAAAAAGTTGGTACAGCTTTAGAAAATAGTGCGAAACAAAAAGTTGAGAAAGCTCCGTTGAAGAAAGAAATTAAAGAAGAAAAAATTGAAAATGCTGAAGTTAAAGAAGAAAAGAAAAAACCGATTATCAAAAAAGAAATTGTTAAGAAAGATCACGCTTTAATTAATGCTCAGAGTGTTCATGTTTCTACTAAATATGCTATGGCGATTTGTAAATTTCTTAAATATAAAAGTATTGAAACTGCTATCTCAGATTTGGAGCAAGTTATTGTTAAGAAAAAAGCTGTTCCGATGAAAGGCGAAATTCCTCATCGAAAAGGAAAAGGAATGATGTCGGGAAGATTCCCGAAAAGAGCTTCTGAACATTTTATCGTTTTATTGAAAGGATTGAAGGGAAACGCAGTTATGAACGGTTTGGAAAATCCAGTTATCGTCGAGGCTTCGGCAAATCGTGCACAAAGACCTTTTGGAAAAGGCGGAATAAAAAGAAAAAGAACTCATATTCGATTGAAAGTTATGGACAAGAAAATGATTAAACCTAAAAAAGATAAAAAGAAAATAGTTAATAAAAAAATGGAGAAAAAGAAATAAAATGGAATTAAATCAAAGATTTTCATACATTAAAAAATTGCAGGGAGGTTATTTTTAATGGAAGAAAGAAAAACTGTTGATTTGAAGAAAGAAGAATTCGCAGTTAAAAATGCTATCAAAGAAAATTTAGGAAAGGGTAAAGTTAGTCGGGTAAAAATTGAATACACTCCCGTCGGTGAGAAGGTAATAATTTCAACTCATAAACCGGGTTTGGTTATTGGACGAGGCGGAGAAAAAATTAACGAGTTAACTCAAATGTTGAAAGCAAATTTTAAATTGGAAAATCCTCATGTAGAGATTTATGAAATTCTTGAACCGGAATTTGATTCCCAAGTTATGGCTGATGAAATTGCTTTAGGATTAGAAAGATTTGGTCCAATGAAGTTCAAGGTTATTGCTTACAAAACTCTTCAAAAGATTATGAAGGCTGGCGCGATGGGAGTTGAAATTAGATTAGGTGGAAAACTTCCGGGGGCGAGAGCTAAGTCTTGGAGATTCGCTCAAGGTTATTTGAAAAAAACTGGTGAGCCGGCAAAATTGGTTGATAGAGCTCAAGCACGAGCAGAAACAAAACCTGGAACTGTTGGAATCAAAGTTAGCATATTATCCCCTCATGTTAAACTTATTGATAAAATTGAAGTTAACGACGAGATGCTTGCACAAATGAAATTGAATATGGATGCTCCAGAAGAATTGCTTAAAAAAATTAAAAGGAAAAGTAAAAAATGAAAGTAACTGAAATAAAAAAAATAAATAAAGCAGAAAGGGAAAAGAAGTTAAAGGAATTAAAAATGGAATTAATTAAGTCGAAAGGAAACACTGGAAAGGGTGGAAGTTCGAGGATAAAAGAAATCAAAAAAATAATTGCAAGAATACATACAATCAACACCTTAGAAGATAAGGAGGTGTTGAACAACAAATAAACATGGAAATATGTCCAAAATGTGGCTTGCCGAGTCAAGCTTGTGTGTGTGAACAGATTGTGAAAAGTTCACAGAGGATAAAGATAACAACGGACAAAAAACGATATGGAAAAATCGTTACTGTTGTTAGTGGATTCGACAAAGGCGTCGATGTCAAGAAAATCGCAAAGGCTCTGAAAAATGAGTTGGCTTGCGGAGGAACTGACAAGAACGACATAATCGAAATACAAGGGGATCACACGAAGAGAATAAAATCTCTTCTGATCAAACACGGATTCGACGAGGAATCGATCGAAGAGTGAACCGCGGAAAAAGAGCATACACAGAAAAAACAAAATGAAAGAAAAAACAAAGAAACAAACAGAAGGCAAAGTGGAAAACTTAGTTGGAACTGAATGTAACGATAGAAATTGTCATATTCATGGGAACTTAAAAGTTCGAGGTAGAACTTTCGAGGGTAAAGTTATTAGAAAGTTTCATAAACGAATTACAATTGAATTTGAAAGAATGATTTACATAAGAAAATATGAACGATATGCCAAATCTCGAACAAAGATTCACGCTCGACTTCCAGATTGTATGGAAAAACAAATTAATATCGGAGATTCTGTAAAAATTCAAGAATGTCGTCCATTAAGTAAGATTATACATTTTGTCGTAATAAATAAAATTGGAGAAAAGAAAGAATGAAAGCAGTTTCGGCGAGAACAACACCTGGGTTGAATCTTGGGGCAAGACTTGTTGCGGCAGACAATAGTGGTGCGAAGATTGTTCGATTAGTTTCAGTTAAAAGATCTAAGGCAAAGAAAGGTCGGCAGGTTTGTGGAAAAATCGGAGACTGGGTTAAGGTTAGTGTTCGAAAAGGGATTCCTGATATGAAAGGTAAAGTTTTTGATGCAGTGATTGTGCGACAAAAAAAATCATATAGAAGATTAAGTGGAGAAAGAGTTATGTTTGAGGATAACGCGGTAGCAATACTCAAAGATGAAAAAGGTAACCCAAAAGGGACTCAAATCAAGGGACCAATTGCAAGGGAGGTAATGGAGCGATGGCCAACAGTGGCGAAAATTGCTTCAATTGTATATTAAAATGAAAAAAGAATTTTCAACAGCATGGAAAGCAAGTAAACAGCCTCGGAAACAGAGGAAGTATTTAGCGAAGGCTCCGTTACATTTGAAAAGAAAAACTTTGGGTTCTAATTTGTCTAAAGATTTGAGAGCAAAACATGGAAAGAGAACTATCTCTGTTAGAAAAGGTGACAAGGTTAAAATTATGAGAGGAAAATTCAAAAATAAACAAGGAAAGGTTATTGAAGTAAAAACTAAACTTGCGAAAATTTATGTTGAAGGAATGCAAATAAAAAAAATGGATGGTTCGAAAGTTAATGTTCCTTTGAAGGCTTCAAATTTACAAATAATTGAATTGTATTTGGATGATAAAAAGAGAGCGAAGAAATTGAAAACAGAAGTGAAAAAGGAAACTCCTAAAAAGGAAGTTAAACCTGAAAATAAGGAGGACAAGAAATAATGGCTCACTTAAAAAGACAAGAAATATCTCGGAAATGGCCTTTGCAAAGAAAAGGTACAACATTTGTAGTTAAGCCAGGTTCAAACGATGAAAAAGGTATTCCACTTTTAATTGTGTTGAGGGATATTTTGAAAGTTGTTCAAAATAGAAAAGAAGTGAAAAGGGCAATTCATAGTGAAACTATTTTATTAAATAATAGATTAGTAAAAGAAGACAGAACTGCAATGTTACTTTTTGATACTTTATTTTTAGTCCCGTCGAAGAAAGCTTACAGATTAGAATTATCTAAACAGGGAAAATTTGAAATGGTTGAAATTAAAGAAAATGAAATCAATACTAAAGTTGCAAAAATTGTAGATAAGAAAACTTTAAGAGGAAAGAAAGTTCAGATAAATTTGAGTGATGGTAGAAATTTTTTATCGGACATAAAATGTAATGTTGGAGATTCAGTTTTAGTAAATTTGAAAGATAAAAAAATTGAGAAATGTTTGCCTTTGAAAGAAAAATCTAAGGTTCTTGCATTCGAGGGTAAATATGCTGGAGCGGAGGGAATAATTGATAAAATTAAAGTCGACAGAAAAATGGCTAAACTGAAGATTGATAAAGAAGATGTTAATATTTTAATTAAACAATTGATGGTGTTAGAATGACTAAAAAAATTGAGAAAAGTAAAATGGAAAAAAACAAAATGAAAATGGATAAGGAAAATTCGATGAGAGAAATAAGAATAGAGAAAGTTGTTTTGAGCGTAGGGGGAATTGGAGAGGATTTACAAAAAGGTTTTCAACTTTTGAAATTACTTGTTCCTGATAGAAATCCGTCGAAGATGAAGTCGAAAAGAAGAATTCCAACTTTAAATGTTAGACCTGGTCTTGAAATTGGAGCAGTGGTTACAATTCGAAAAGACATTAATGAATTTTTGAAAAAAATGTTGGTTACAATTGATAATGTTTTGAAAGCAAAACAAATTAGTGAAAATAATTTCTCTTTTGGAATTAAAGAATATATTGAAATTCCTGGAATAGAATATCAAAGAGAAATTGGTATTCGAGGTTTTGATGTTACAGTTGTTTTCAAGAGAGCTGGAAGAAGAGTTAGATTAAGAAAAATTAAGAAAGGAAGAATTCCTAAAAAGCAAATAATCTCTAGAGAAGAAATTATTAAATTCATGGAGGAAAACTTCGGTACGAAGTTTATTAAAAAATGACTGCAAGCGATTGGAGAAAGTTTTTGAAACAGCTTAATGCTAAACCAGCGATTAAGGCAAAGTTTTTGAAACATAACAAACCAAAAGATAGAAAAACTGGAATTGCTGCAAAAAAATGTGAAAGGTGCGGAAGATTCGGCGCTCACATAAAATCATACGGATTAAATTTATGTCGACACTGCTTCAGAGAAGTTGCAGTTGAAATCGGCTTTCAAAAATATAGTTAAAATGGAAAACGGAGAAAAATAAAATGTCACACGATATAGTTGCAGATGCTTTGAATATGATACGGAATGCCAAGAAGGCAGGGAAAGAAACGGTTAAGGTAAACATAATTTCCAACTTATTAATTGAGATTTTGAAAATTATGAAACAGAAAGGCGCGGTAATTCGATATAAGATTGATGCTAAAGGAAAATCTGTGGAAGTTACAATGGGCGATTTGTTTGAATGTAAGGCAATAAAACCTCGATTCACCGTTGATAAATCTCAAATTGAAAAATACCGAAGAAGATATTTGCCAGCAAGAGATTTGGGAACAGTGATTGTTTCGACAAACAAAGGTTTGATGACTCACGAAGAAGCTCAAGAAGAAAATATTGGAGGATGCTTAATTGCGTACTTTTACTAATGAAAAAGGAATTATTCCAAGAAATTGAAATTCCTTCGGGAATTGAAGCGACTATTGATGAAGGCTTGTTGACAATTAAAGGTCCTCAAGGTGAATTGAAAAAAAGATTTAATGTGGCTCGATTGAGTTTTGAAAAGAAAGGAAATAAACTTATTTTTGGAAATAAAAGATCTACCAAAGCAGAGAAAAAAATGATGAATTCAATTTTTGCACACATTAATAATATGATTAAAGGTGTTCAGGAAAAATTTGAATACACTTTAAAAATTTGTCATAGTCATTTTCCGTTTACAGTTGAGTTTAAAGGAAATCAGGCAATTGTTAAAAACTTTTTAGGAGAAAAAGTTCCTAGATCAGTGAGAATGCCGTCGGGAGTGGACATAAAAATGAATAAAGAGATAATTACCATAACTTCCGTAAATAAAGAACTTGCTGGGCAAGCTTCGGCAAATTTGGAAAAAGTTACTCGAATTACTGGAAGAGATAAAAGAATTTTCCAAGATGGAATTTATATCACAAATAAAGCGGGGAAGGAAATGTAAATGGTTAGAAAAATTAAACAATTTTTGAGGCACGTTTGGCATAAACATTCAAAGTTGGGACGAGGAAGAAAGAAAAAGCAGAAATGGAAAAAGCCGACTGGAAGAGATAACAAGATGAGGGAAAAGATTAGAGGGCATCCAGTAAGTGTGAGTATTGGTTATAGAAGTGATAAAGCTGTTCGAGACAAATTAAAGGACAAGGAGAGAGTTATGATTAAGAATATTCAAGATTTATTGAAAATAAAAGCAAATCAAATCGGAGTTGTTGCAAAAGTTGGAAATAAGAAAAGAATTGAAATTGTGAAGAAAGCAAAAGAAAGTAAAATTCAATTATATAATATTAATCCCGATAAATTTTTAGAAAAAATAAATTTGAAGGAGAATGTAAAATGAATTTAGGAAAGAAAAAATCCTTGGCTGCTCGGACATTAGATGTTGGAAGAGAGAAAATTGTTTTTTTAAAGTCGAGACTTGACGAAATAAAGGAAGCTATCACTAAACAAGATATTCGAGATTTGACTGCAGAAGGAGCAATTATAATCAAAGAACCGAAGGGTCGGAAGAAAGTTGTTAAAAGAAAAAGAAAGAGAGGAACCGGTAAGATTAAGAAAAAAGTAAATAAAAGAAAACAAGAATATGTTATTATGACAAGAAAATTGAGAAGTTATACTGCTGAAATGAAAAAGCAGGGAAATATTTCTCCGGAAGAATCTACTGAAATTCGTAAGAGAATTAGAAACAGGAAGTTTAAAAGCAAGGCTAATTTGAAAGATTATATTGGAGGATTAAGCAAATGAGATTAGTAAAAAGAAGACGAAGGGAATGTAAGACTAATTATCTTAGAAGGTTGAAAATTTTGAAAAGTGAGAGGCCAAGACTTGTTTTTAGAAGAACTAACAAATATTCTACTGCACAATATGTTTTGAGTCATGAAGCTCAAGATAAAGTTGAATTTACTTTTAGTTCAAAGATGTTATTGAAACATGGTTGGCCAGAAAAAGCTAAAGGAAGTTTGAAATCTGTTTCAGCGTCGTATTTAACTGGATTTTTAGCAGGAAAAATTCTTCTTAAAGAAAAGAAAGAAAGTCCTATCGTGGATTTCGGAATGATTCAAACTTTGCACAAAACAAAAGTGTTCGCGTTTTTGAAAGGTTTGATTGACGCCGGTATTGATGTAAGCTGCAAAGAAGAATGTTTTCCAGAAGAAAATCGAATAAAAGGAGAACATTTAAAGAACAAAATTCCATTCAATACAATTAAACAAAACTTGGAGAAAATATAATGGTTGCAAAGGAAAAAATGGTAAAGGAAATTATTGAAGAAGACGACCTAGCTGAAATTCCGGAGGAAATTCTTGAAGACGGGGAAAAGGTTGCGGAAGAATCTTTTGAAGAAAAGAGAGACAAAGAGCGAAGACATCGAAGAGGAGAATTCACTCGAGAGGAAATTGTTTCGGGATGGAAAGTTAAGACAAAGTTGGGACAGGATGTTAAGGATGGAAAAATTAAGGACATTGATTATATTTTAGATAATAAAATGAGAATTCTTGAACCAGAAATTTCTGATTCTTTAATAACTATTAAAGCAGATTTATTATCAATTGGTCAAGCTAAAGGTAAATTTGGTGGTGGAAAGAGACGGGCTTGGAGACAGACTCAGAGAAAAACTAAAGAAGGAAATGTTTTGACTTTCTCGACTATGGCTGTTGTTGGTGACGAAAATGGGCACGTAGGTATTGGCGTTGGAAAATCTAAAGAAACTTTGCCAGCAAGAGATAAAGCTACTCGAAAAGCTAAATTGAATTTGATAAAAGTTAAACGAGGATGCGCGGCTTTTGATTGTGATTGTTCAGAATTGCATACTGTTCCATTTGAAGTTACTGGAAAAGCAGGGAGTGTTAGAGTTACTTTAATTCCAGCTCCACAGGGAACAGGATTAGTTGTTGCGAGAGAAATGAAAAAAGTTTTGAAACTTGCTGGAATCAAAGATGTTTATAGTAAAACTTTTGGAAAGCAAAGAACTACTTTCAATTTAATTAAAGCTTGTATGGACGCTCTTGAAAAAACAACTATGAGAAATAAAGATTCTGACAAGATTAAATCAGGAGGCAAAAAATGATTTGCGCAATACGAATTAGAGGTCAAGTAGGATTGAAGAAGGAAATCGTTGAGACTTTATTTAGACTTAGACTTAGAAAAAAATATGCTTGTGTTGTTTTTGAAAAACCAACCCCTGAACAAATAGGAATGATAAAAAGCGTAAAAGATTTTATTGCTTACGGAGAAATTGATAAAGAAACTTACAAAGAACTCGTCGAAAAAAGAGGAAAGAAAGACAAAGATGGAAAGTTGAAACCTTTTTTCGGTTTGCATCCTGCTCGAGGGGGAATGGAGACAAAGAAACATTTCGGAGTTGGAAAAGGAGTTTTAGGAGATAATAAAAATAAAATAAATGAATTAGTGAGGAGAATGTTATAATGAAAATTAAGAAGAGAAAAAAAGTTAAGAGATTCCACGGAAAAAATATGGGAACTCATGGAAGTGGTTCGAGAAAGAACAAGCGAAAGTCTGGACATAAAGGTGGAGTTGGAATGGCTGGAACAGGAAAGAGAGCAGACCAGAAGAAAACTTTAGTTACAAAATTATATGGACATGGATATTTTGGAAAACAAGGAATCACAAGTAAAGGAACAAGAAGAGATAAAAGAGATAGAATAAATGTTGGAACTATTGAATTGAATTTAGCGAAGTTGGTTAAGAAAGGCGTTGCTAAAAAAGTTGGAGAGAAATATGAAATTAATTTGAGTTCTTTTAAGATTCTTGGAGTTGGAGAAGTTAAAAATAAATTCTTTATAACTGCTTTTGAAGCTTCTGAATCTGCGATGGAAAAGATAAAGAAAGTTGGTGGAGAAATAATTGTTAAAGAAAAATTTGTGATTGAAACTCCCGTCGTGATAAATCCAAAACACGCTAGAAAGAAGAAATAATTTTATATAGTGTGAATTCTAATTTAATTTATGAAAAAGAGTGGACAGGTTACAATTTTTATTATAATTGCTGTTGTGATAGTTGGGGCTGTTGGAGGATATTTTTTGTTGCGAGGGGAATCATCTAATGAAGATAGAATTTATACACCAGATGTCGAGGGTGTTAGAGAATTTGTTCAAGATTGCTTTGATGAAGCGAGTTTAATTGGAATGTATGAATTTGGTGAGCAAAAAAATCCTTCCACACAAAATTTAAATTCTGAAGGCCTCCCATATTATTATTCTGGAGATCAGAATCTTTTGCCTTCAAAAATAGATTTGGGAGGAGAGATCTCGAATTATATTTTGGAAAGTTTTTCTCTTTGTATCGGAGATTTTGAAAATTTTGAAAATTTAGAAATTAGCTCACGACAACCCTCGGTGAATGTTGAAATAGAAAACTTGAAAGTTTCCACTGAATTAAATTATGATTTAAACGTTAAAAAAATTGGTAGTGAATCCTCCTCAAATTTAAAAGAAGCATATTCTTCAGAAGTTGATATTAAGATGGGAAAAATGTATGAAGTTATCGAAAACATTGTTTCGATTGATACAACAAATGAGTATGGACATTGCTTGACTTGTTCGAATGAATTATTAGAAGAAAATGATTTTAATATGGAAAATTTTGAGGATGATGAAGAAATTGTTTTTGTTTTAGAAGATTCCAAATCAGAATTTAAATGGATTTTTGTCGGAAAATGAAAAGAAAAATTATTTGTCTAATTATTGGAATGTTTTTTTTGTCCTTGACTTGCAATTTAGTTATGGCCGAAACATTCTCTCTTGAGAAAATCAGGATTGAACCGGGAGTGATAAATAATATAGAAACGATTAATGTTTTTGAAGGAGAAAAAATTGCAGAGCAAGGGGGAAATTACCAGATATCAGTAGTTGGAGAATTTGCTAATACGGATGGAATTTCAGATATTTCTGGAAATAACTTTGAGGGAATAAGTGTTGAAGAGAACAATTTTATATTAGATGAAAGTTTTAATGTGGTTAAAGCAAATTATGTCTCTTCTAAAACTTCTATTTGTGTAATTGAGGGAGAAAAAGTTTTTGTTCCAAAAGGTGCGAGATTAGTTTATGAAAAAGATAAGAAACCTTCAGTTCAAGTAATTGTGGAAAAAGGACAATCAATAAATGAAGTTGCGTTGGAACTTGCAAACATTCCTCAAGCAGGAGGGGAATTATTTAATCAGTTAATTACTTGTGAAAAATGTGCGGAACCAATTAATGGGAATGTGCGAGTTGACTCATCTGGGCAAGTTTATATTGCTCCTCGAGAAGTTGTAAATTTTGAAGGAAAATATGAAAAAATTCAACAGGGAATAGATGTTACAAGTTTTAATGAAAGAGTTAATTTATTTTTTGATGGAAAAAAACATGAAGGGACATATGTTTCATTAGGAGATTTATCAGTTGTTAGTGGATGCGAAGTAGAAGATTTGGAATGCCCTTTAGTTGAATTTCAAAATAGTTTGAGAATTCCTAATCAGAAATATTTTTCATTCAGACCTTTGAAAGGAGGGGTAACTGAATATGTTAATGTGGATGCTCGAAATGTGGATGGGCAAGAAATTAGAGCTGAATTAAGGATTGAGAATGGAGGAGCGTTTAGTGATGGAATGACTTCTAATATTTATGCTTATTATGAAAATCCGAATGATCCCGCAAATGCAGGACTGCAAATATTTGGGATTGGGGTGCTTGGAGCAAAACCAAAGTATAATTCTCTTTTTACTCAGAAAAAAAAATCTGGAGAAACTGGGGGGAGCATAGAAGTTAATACTCCAGAAGGAAATAAATTGGTTCTTACAGGAGATTCAACTTTCTTACCGAATGTAAGATACTACTATAGAAAATTGTTAAGGGGCGATTATATTGCTCTTGGAGAACCTATTGAAGAAGCTTATGATTATCTTTCAATTAATGAATGTGAAAAAGGATTTTCTTGTTGTTATCATCAAGAAACTTTTGCAATAAAGGACGTTTCTGGACCAGGCAATTGTCCATTACTTCATAAATATACTTCTCATGGTTGCGAAGTTTGTAAAGATGAAAATGGTGTTGTAAGGAAAAAAGTGGATAGGAATGCAGTTGAAATATAATTCTGTTATCTCTAAAAAATAGTTACATATAGAAAGATTTAAATAAGTAAAAAGTTGCGGTAAAGGCATGGTATCACTTAGAAAATGTATTTATGGGGGAATTGCTACGGCAATTATTTTGGCTAGTCCAAAATGTTATGTAAAAACTCTCAAGAGTATTGCTACAGATTGTGCAAAAAGTTCTCCAAAAATAAGGAGTCAAACTGAATTAATAGCGGAAACTCAAAGAATCCGAGAGGATTTGAAAGCAGAAAAAGATTTAGAAATTGAAATTTATTTTTATACGCCTGACAAGTGGAAAGAATTTTTGGAAACGTATAACCTTGAAGAAGGAGAGTTTAATAAGCGAGGGAATGGAGCCAAAAAAATTGGAAATAAAACACATTTGATAAAATTCAATAAAAATTCTAGTGTTTGCAGTTTAGAGCATGAATTGTATCATGTTATTGATGGTCACACGGAAGATCAGGAAGGAAGAACTTTGATTGGAAAAAAATTGAGGGAATGGCTTGTTTACGAACCTCAAGCTATTTTATATTCTGCTTATGGATGGAGAATTTAAACTAACAACCTTTAAAAATACTCGTTCTTATTTTTAATTATTGAAAATGGCTTTGAGAGATTTATTTAATTACATTCCGGAAGTGAAGAGTCCTAGTGAGAAAAAACTTGACTTTAACACGAAGTTGAAATGGACTTTAATTGTGTTGGGAGCGTTTTTTATTTTGGCGAATGTTTCGCTTTTCGGTTTGTCGGCGAATGCTTTGAGTCGGTTTGAATATCTTGCGATTATTCTTGGAACAGATTTTGGTTCAATAATTTCTTTAGGTATTGGTCCAATCGTAATGGCTTCGATTATTTTGCAGTTGCTGTCGGGTTCTGGAATTATTAATATTGACACCACCACTGCCGAGGGTAAAAAGTTTTTCGGGGGACTTCAGAAATTATTAACTTTCTTTTTTATTGTGTTCGAGGCGATGATTTATGTTTTGATGCAGGGTCTTCAAGCGTTGCCAGGTTTTACTTGGATAGTTATTGGTCAGTTGATTCTTGGAGGACTGGCGATTTTTTATATGAACGAACTTTCTGAAAAATGGGGTTTCGGTTCAGGAGTTAGTTTATTTATTGGTGCGGGAGTTTCGTGGAGAATTATTACGAGCGCGTTGCAGTTTGTTGATACTCAGGGAAGAAATTGTTTGTTAGATTTTAAGAACACCGCTTGCTCGGGGAAAATTTTAGTTTTAATTCAGTCGGTGATAAATAAATATCCTATTGAATTTGTTTCGGCGGCGGCGGCAATTCTTGCTACAATTGTTATTTTCTTGGCTGTTGTTTGGGCACAATCTTTGAAAGTTGAAATTCCTTTATCTTTTGGAAGAATAAGAGGTTACTCAATTAAGTGGCCGTTGTCTTTCTTTTATGCTTCAGTTATTCCAGTTATTTTAGTTTCGGCACTTTTGGCAAATATGCAATTGTTCGGTGGGCTTATTGAAAATGTTGCGGCACCTTGTTTAGATAATGCTGTTGAAGGCGCGGTTTGTGCTGGCAGTGCGAAAATTGCTTCTTACTTTACTTTCTTTGGACACTTTGTCGACGGGCAAGCAGTTTCGGGAATGGCGTTTTGGTTAGGTTCAACTAATATTTTAGAATTATTAATCCGGGGAGGATTTTTATGGATTTATTTAATTCAAGGAATTACTCACATGCTTTTCTTTATTATTTTCTGTGCTATTTTTTCGGTGTTCTGGGTTAAAACTTCCGGGATGGATTCAAAAGCGCAGGCTCAGAAAATTGCGGCTTCGGGATTGCAAGTTGCAGGTTTCAGACAAGACATTAGAATTTTAGAAAGTATTTTAGATAGATACATTATGCCTTTGACAGTTATGGGTGGTGCGGCAATTGGTTTCTTGGCGTCGATAACAAACATGATGGGTGCTTTGGTTGCAGGAACAGCGATGCTGTTGGTAATTATGATTATGTTCCAGTTCTATCAGAGCATTGCACAGAAACACGCAGAAGATATGAATCCTGCTATGAAGAAATTCATGGGTGGTTAATTTTGATTCTTTAATCTAAAATTTGGGAAAATTAAGAAGAAAAATGGGGGATGAATAAAACTAAACTCTTAAAAACTATTTTTTCTTTTTTATTTTATGTTGGAAATAATAAAAGAATGGATGATTGTTAATGCGAAAGTGAGTGTTGTTTTAGTTGCATTTTTGATTACGCTTTTTATGACGCTGGTTACGAAGAAGTTTACGGATCAGAAGAGACTTAAGGAATTGAAGGCTGTGCAGAAGGCGTGTCAGATTAAGATTAAAGATGCGAAGGGAGATTTGAAGAAGCAGGGCGAGATTCAGAAAGAAATGATGACTTGCTCGATGGAGATGATGAAACATTCGATGAAACCGATGTTGTATACTTTTATTCCATTGATTCTCGTGTTCGCTTGGATAAGGGGAATTTATACCGAAGTGCTTGCAAGTTGGTTCTGGTGGTATTTCGGCGGGGCGATTGCTTCGAGTATTATTCTGAGAAAAGTTTTGAATGTTGCTTAACGGAAGTTTTAAAAGTAAACTAATTTTGTGAATATTATGGAAATGAACCAAGAACTTATGATAAAGTTTCAGATGTTTGAGCAACAGATTCAGCAAATTCAGCAACAGCTTGAGGCAGTGGAGAAAGGGACTGTTGAGTTGAGTTCTTTGAATTTAGGACTTGATGAATTGAAAGGTGCTAAAGGGAAGGAAATTATGGCGCCGATTGGTCGAGGGATCTTTGCGAAAGCGAAATTAATTTCTGAGGATTTGTTGGTGGATGTCGGAGAAAAAAATTTAGTTAAGAAAAGTATCGATGAAACAAAGGCATTAATTCAAGAACAACTCAGGAGATTGGGAAAAGCGAGAATTGAATTGGATAACGCGATGGAAGATATTAATCAAGAATTGACGAAAGCAGTTATGGATGCTCAAGGAATGGAAAACGGGGGTCATGCTTGTGGTGGAAATTGTAAGTGTGAAGGAAAAGAAGAGAAATGCTGTGAAGATGAAGATTGTACTTGCGAAGATGAAGAGTGTGGGTGTTGTTAACTTTTTATTTTTTTAACAAATTCCCCATATTTCATAATTCCTAATTCTGTTACAATTCCAGTAATATATTTTTTATCGACAAATTCGAATGCAGGATTTTTTATTTTGATGTGCTCTAGTGCTTTATCCCAAACTTCATTTAATTCTCTTTGTTCAATTGATAAATCTTTGTTTGTGTATTTCCAAGAATCAGCGACGATATAAAATGGAATGTTTTGATTTTTTGCGATTTGTGCAATTACTTCTGAACCCACCTTATTAATTACTCCTTTTTTTGTTAGTGCGTCAGCTCCGAGAAAAATTTTATTTACTTTTTTTGTTCCCTGTTCTTTGCTTAAAGCAATTCCTAGGGCAGAATCTACAAACATAGTTACTTTAATTTTATTTCTTTTCAATTCTTTTGCTGTTCTTCTTCCTTGAAATAATGGTCTTGTTTCGGTGTTGTAAACTTCGAATTTTTTTCCTTTCTTTTTTGAATAAATTAAAGCGTTGATAACATTTGTGGAATGACAGTGTGTGAAAAGAACGTTGTGATTATTTATTAATTGGAAAACATTTTTGTTTATTTTTTCTTGAGCTTCGTCAAAATGAGCTAAAACTTTTTTGTAAGGTTGGGTTGTTGCTTTTTCCAAAACATTTTGAAGCATCGGTTCTGTCGGACGAAGTTTTAGAAGTTTCTTTTTTGACCTCTCCGTCGGAATTAAGTGATAAGCTTTCAACGCAGACTTCGCGACATTTCTTGCACCTTGAATTTTAATTGATTTTATATCTCTGGCAATTAAATTAAATTGTTTTCTTTTTTGTAAAAATGATTTCATATACACCTCAAGTTCATAAGTTAACAAATGTTTAAAAATCCTTTTCTTCTTCTTTAAATATGTTAGAGATGATAATTAATCCAAAAGAGAGTGAGAAAGGACCTTGGAAAATGCTTTTTGTGGGGCTGGTTTATGCTTCGCTTTCTTTGTTGTTGGTGCATTGGTTTTTTTCTTCGGACCCTGAATTGTCAAAAGCTTCAGGAATGATTGTGATTGCTTTTTGTATAATGTTCACACTTCCATATATGTATTATTTAATTAGACAGGAAGAAAAAGAAGACGAACTCGTCGAGGGATTTTTTAGTGTTTGGAATATGCACAAGGATGCGATTTATGCTTTGATGTGGTTGTTCCTTGGATTTATAATTGCTTTTTCGTTTTGGAATATTGTTTTGCAAGATTCGAATTTATTGAACTTTCAGATTGGAACTTATTGTCAAATAAATAGTCCTGGAAATGTTGAGGGTTGTGTTTCACAATATACCTCTGGTGGGATAACAGGAGGAGCAAGTAAAGAAATGAGATTCCTTTCAATTTTGGAAAATAATGTTTATGTGATGATTTTTACTTTAATTTTTTCGCTGATATTTGGTGCCGGGGCGATTTTTATTTTAATTTGGAACGCGAGTGTGATTGCGGCTGCGATAGGAATTTTTACAAATTATTCTCTGGGAGAAATTCCTATTGGAATTGGAAGATATATGATTCATGGATTTCCGGAAATTACAGCATATTTTGTGACTGCTTTGGCTGGAGGAATATTTGGGGTAGGAGTTATTCGACACGGCGTTAAAAATAAGAAATTTGTGAGGGTTTTGGAGAATGCATTTGTGTTATTGTTTATAGCGGTGGTAATTTTAATCCTTGCTGCGGTGATTGAGGTTTATTTAACACCACTTATTTTTTAAAAGAAATCTTTATATATCGATATTATTTACATAAACTATGGTGAAATTTGTTTGTAAAAATTGCAATTATAAATTTGATTCTGAAGTCGAGAGAAGAGACAAGCCTTGCCCTTATTGTGGAAAGGAAATGGTTATGAAAGATCTTAACGCTGATGAATTGTTAAATTAAATGGAAACAGAAAATACATTCGAGGATTTGGAAAAAAGAAAAGCGAAGGTTTTAGATTTTCTAAAGAAGAAGCAAGTTTGGGTTATTGGATTGTTGATTGTTGCTTTAGTTTTGGGAATTTATATTCGTACTTTGCCCATGCAGGATCACGGCGGATTTCCCGGTTTGTGGGATTTTACAACAAATAATTGGACACTCGGACCAGATTTAGATCCATGGTTATTTACACGATATGCAGGGGAAATTATTGACAATGGTTCTGTAGCTAAAATAGACATGATGAGAAATACCCCTCTTGGTTTTGAAACAGCAAAAGAAACCATGCTTCTCCCAAAAATGATTGTTTGGACTTACTCAATTACAAATCTTTTTTATTCTGCAAATAATATTGAATTTTCTGCTGCATTGTTTCCTGTGATTATGTTTGCTTTGACAATAATTTCTTTCTTCCTTTTTGTTAGAGAAGTTTTTGTTAGAAAAAGTCCTAAGAGCAAAACTAAGGCGAATATTATTGCTTTAATCTCGACTTTTTTTATGATTGTTACTCCCGTATTTTTATCTCGAACAATTGCTGGAATTCCTGAAAAAGAATCTGCGGCATTTTTCTTTATGTTCTTAACATTTTATTTATTTTTAAAAGCATGGAAAAGTGAAAAGATTAAATTCGCGGTTCTTTTTGGGGTGTTGACTGGAATTTCAACATCCCTTATGGGAGCGATTTGGGGAGGAGTAATGTTTATTTATATTCCTTTAGCGATATCCGTCTTAATTGCATTCATCTTGAATAAGGTTGACTTAAATCAATACACAGTCTATATTATATGGATTCTTATTTCAACAATTCTAACTCTTATCATTCAACCATATATGAAATTAAAAAATATGATAACTTCGCTTGATATGGGAATTGCATTCCTGGTTTTAATCATAATGGTAATTCACTTTTTAATATGGAATACAAAAATTTCAAAAAATGAAACATTAAAAAAGATAAAACTTCCAAAACAAATTATCTCTTTAATTTTCACCATTCTTTTAGTGATTATTTTTGCAACAGTCTTTGTAGACACTTCTTTTGTTATGGATAAAGCAAAGGCAATCCATCAGCAAATATTTAAACCAGTTACTGGAAGATGGAACACAACTGTTGCAGAAAATAGGCAACCTTACTTTATAGAATGGGAAGCAAGTTTTGGTCCGCATGTTGGAGGAATCGCTTTAATGTTCTGGGCATTTGTTATTGGTTCAATTGCTCTATTTAAAAAAATGTTGAAAAGACTTAAGAAAAAAGATGCTTGGATTTTAACTGGTTCTTTTGCGTTGGTGTTGTTGGGAATGATTTTCTCAAGATATTCTGGTTCAAGTATTTTTAATGGAGAGAATTTTATAAGTAAATTTGTTTATTATGGAGCAGTTTTATTATTTTTCTATTTGGCAACAAAGATTTATTTGAGATATAATAAAGAAGATAAAAAATTATTGAAAAAAATAAGATTTGAGTATATTTTTTTACTTGTTGTTTTATTAATTTCTATTTTTAGTGCAAGAGGTGCAGTTCGATTGATTATGGTTTTGGGACCTATTGCTCCGATTTTTTTGGCTTATTTGAATTATGAAAGTGTGGAAAGTTTTTTCAAGGAAAAGAATGAGACAAAGAGATTAATTTTGGGAATCCTTGCAATTACAATTATTTTATTGAGTATTTTTATTTTCTGGACATATTACGGACAAATAAAGGCTCAATCATATAATATGATTCCTTCGGGTTATACTCAGCAATGGCAAAAGGCGATGGATTGGGTTAGAACTGAGACGCCTCAAGAATCTGTTTTTGGGCACTGGTGGGATTATGGATATTGGGTGCAAAGTATTGGTAAAAGGGCAACAGTTTTGGATGGAGGGAATGCTATTTCTTTCTGGAATTATTGGATGGGTAGATTAGTTCTGACAGGAGACAATCAAAAAGATGCTTTGGAATTTTTGTATACTCATGATGCAAATTATTTTTTAATTGACTCTTCAGATATTGGAAAATATGGGGCTTTTTCTAGCATCGGTTCTGATGAGGATTTTGATAGAGTTTCTTGGATAGGAGTAATGGGATTGGATGAAAAACAAACTTATGAAACAAAAGAAGAAACTACTTATGTGTATTCTGGAGGAATTGCTTTGGATGAAGATTTAATTATTGAAGAAAATGGAAAGGAAATTTTTCTTCCTTCAGGAAATACTGGCATCGGAGCAGCAATTGTTCCTTCTAAAAAAGACGAAAATGGAAAGTTATCTGCTCTTCAACCATATGTCATAATGGTTTATAACGGAGTTCAACACAAAGTGAATGTTAGGTATGTTTCAACAAATGATGGTTTTTATGATTTCAAGTCCGGCATAAATGCAACAATTTTTATTTTTCCTTCAATAAGTTCTAATGGGCAAAATGTGCAAACAAATCCTATTGGAATGGCTCTTTTCTTAAGCCCAAGATTAATGAGGGGTATGCTTGTTCAGAAATATATTTTGAATGACCCTTTCAATAATTTTCCAAATTTTAAAATTGCTCATGTTGAATCAGATTTAATTATTTCTAGTTTGAGGAGCCAAGGAATGAATCTTCCAGAATTTGTTTATTACCAAGGAATTAGGGGCCCAATAAAAATTTGGGAAATTGAATATCCTGAAGGATTTTCCGTGGATGAAAAAACAAAAGAGAAATATCTTGATAGAGACTCATCTAAATATGTTCCTTGGAAATTCTAAAATGGAATCATTACTTATAATCTCATTGATATTTAGTTTTCTTGTTACTTTATTTTTTACACCTTTGTGGATTAAGAAGGCAAAAAACATTGGATTAATTTGGGAAGATATGAATAAAAAAGGGCATCCGAAAAATGTTTCTGGTTCTGGAGGAATAATTGTTTTATTTGGATTTTTATTTGGAGTATTACTTTACATTGCTTTGAAAACATTTATTTTGAAAACAGATATTTATACGACTCAAATATTTGCTTTGCTTATGACTGTTTTTCTTGCGGGATTTATTGGATTTGTCGACGACATTTTTGGATGGGTTAAGGGTGGGCTTTCAGCAAGATTTAGAATTTTACTTTTGATTTTCGCAGCAATACCCTTGATGGTAATAAATGCGGGGGAATCGAGTATGATAGGAATCGAGTTTGGTTTATGGTATCCTTTGATTTTAATTCCTCTTGGAGTTGTTGGAGCATCTTCAACATTTAATTTTATTGCAGGCTATAATGGAATTGAAACAAGTCAAGGAATAATTTTATTGGGGGCTCTATCTTTTGTTAATTATATTGCTGGAAATAGTTGGTTGGCATTAATTGGGCTTGTGATGATTTTTTGTTTGTTGGCTTTTTATGTTTTTAACAAATACCCTGCAAAAATTTTCCCTGGAGATGTTTTGACATATTCCGTCGGTGCTTTGATTGCTTGCATGGCTATTTTAGGAAATGTGGAAAAAATAGCAGTGTTCTTTTTTATTCCGTATATTCTTGAGACTGGTTTAAAATTAAGAGGTAAACTTAGGAAACAGAGTTTTGGGAAAGTTCAAGAAGACGGAACTTTGGATGTTCCTTACGAAAAGTTTTATGGATTAGAACATATTGCAATTTATGTTTTGAAGAAAATTAAAAAGAGTGGAAAAGTTTATGAAAAAGAAGTTGTTTATATAGTTAATTTGTTCCAAATAATTATTATTCTCGTCGGATTAATGCTTTTCGGGGGAATTTACGCTGGTTAAAATGACTGGGAAATCTTTTTTTGGAGAATTAGGAAAAGGGACTATTGTATTATTAATTACTATGAACATTTACAATGTTTTGAATTTTTTGTTTCATTTTGCAATGGGGCGAATGTTGGGGCCTGAATGTTATGGTGTGCTTGCCGTGCTAATGTCTCTCGTTTATATTTATACTATTCCTGCTGAAGCGATTCAAAATCTTATCACCAAATTGACTTCTAATCTAAATGCTAAAAATAAAATTGGCGAAATAAAATATTTATTGAAAAAATCTTTGAAAAAATCCGTTTCTATCTCAGGAATTCTTTTTTTAATCCTTGCACTTATTGCAATACCTCTTTCAATTTATTTAAGAATAAGTTTTTGGTTAATTTTTGTTACCAACCTTTTAATTTTCGTAACATTTTCTAATCCCGTCGCAAGAGGTGTTTTGCAGGGACGTAAAAAATTTGGGGCGTTGGGAGGAAACATGATAATTGAATCCACTTTAAAATTATTTTTTGCTATTTCTTTCGTGCTATTTGGATTCAAAGTTTTTGGGGCGATGATTGGGGCCGTTTTGGGAACTTTGGCAAGTTTAATATTTGCTATTTATTCAAATAAAGATGTTTTACATAAAGACGAAAAAGCGACAGAATTTAAGGGAATTTACTTTCAGAGCGTTCCTTATTTTGTCACAATGGCCGTCATACTTTTAATTTTTAGTTTAGATATTCTTTTGGCAAAAAGATTTTTTTCTCCAGAGATTGCTGGTCAATATGCAGTTTTATCGATGTTAGGAAAAATAATCTTTTTCGGAACTGCGGCAATAAATAAGGTAATGTTCCCTTTAACTTCTGAAAAAAGTGACGACAATAAAAATTCATTAAATATTTTTAAGAAATCTTTTTTAATTATCTCTTTCGTTTGTTTTATTGTAGCCCTATTTTATTATCTTTTGCCGGAATTAATAATTAAAATTTTGTATGGAGCCCAATACCTTGAAATGGCACCTTATCTGGTTTATTCTGGAATTGCATTTAGTCTTTTATCTTTGAGTAACCTCGTTCTTGTCTATGGGCTATCAACAAACAATTTGAGATATAGCAAATTCCTTGTGATATTCTTGGTGATTGAGATTGTTCTTCTTTCTTTCTTCCATAGTAACGTGTTAGAATACACTTTGGCTTTTATGTTCTCTAATACCATAATGTTTATATTCAGTTTCTTGTTCGTGAAATTAAGGTAATTGGATGAAAATTAGTATTATTATGCCAGCATATAACGAAGAGTTTCGGATAGGTAGAACTTTGGAAGCTTATTCTGAATTTTTTCAAGAGAAGAAGAAAATTAAAGAAATTACTGATTTTGAGATTCTCGTTGTTTTGAATGCTTGCACAGATAAGACCTTGGATGTTGTTAGAGAATATAAAAAGACGTACAAAGAGATAAGATTTTTAGAATTTGAGCAAGGAGGTAAGGGATTTGCAATTACAGAGGGTTTTAAGGACGCTCTGAAGCGAGATAATGATTTAATTGGGTTTGTCGACACGGATATGTCGACCGCTCCAGAAGCTTTTTATGACTTAATAATTCACATTGAAGGGGTCGACGGGACTATTGCCTCGAGATGGATAAATGGCTCGGAAGTTATTCGTTCTACAGGAAAGTATGTTCGGAGCAGGGTGTTTAATTTTGCTGTTCGGAGCATGGGGCTGGTTAAACAAAAGGATACTCAATGTGGGGCAAAAATGTTCAAAAGAGAAGTTATAGAAAAAATTCATCCGTTATTAGTTTTGACCGAATGGGCGTTTGACATAAATTTGCTTTTTGTTTGCAAAAATAATAAATTTAAAATTAAAGAGATTCCGACAAAATGGGAGGATGATGATAAAGGGTCCAAGATTCTTTCTTCAAGAACTCCTCTTCAGATGCTTTTGGGGGCAGTGAGATTGAGACTAATATATTCTCCTTTCGCAGAACTTTTAAAACCTGTAAAATTCATTTTAATAATTGGCGATAAATTGGTAAATAAAAAATGAAAAAACTTAATTTGGGCTGTGGGGAAGATATAAAAGAAGGCTATGTAAATTTGGATTTCGTTGACCAAAAAGGAGTTGATGTTGTTTTTGATACAAATAAATTTCCGTGGCCATTTAAAGCAAATGAATTTGATGAGATTTATACGTCGCATTTTTTAGAACATGTAAATGACTTTGAAAGAACATTGCTTGAAATGAAGAGAATTTCTAAAGATAATGCTAAGTGGATAATTCGTGTCCCCCATTTTAGTTGTGGCGTGACTTATCGAGACGCTACTCACAAAACTTTCTTTTCATACTTTACTTTTGATTATTATCAAAAATTCAACAAAAATTATGAAAAGCCAAAGGAATTAATATTTATTAAAGAAATAAGTAAAAAATTAAATTTTACGAGATTAGCATTTCCATTTTTAAACATTTTTATGAATCCTTTAATAAATTTAAATCCGGAAATCTATGAGCGATTTTTTTGTTGGATTCTTCCTTGTTCAGAAGCTTTGTTTGAAATTGAAATTTTAAAATGAATATTAAAAAGTTGTTAATTATTTTTTGTTTAGTTTTAATTTTACTGGGCATTGGTTTTCGAGTGGTTTCTCTAAATAATGAGATTACGGGGGAGGAAGCAGATTTTGTTAATCCGGCAATTGCATTAATAGAAACAGGCCATCCTTTGTTTTATCATTCAGAACAACAGCCTTTAGAACTTGCTTTGTGGCATCCTCCGACTTACATTATGACTTTATCCTTACTTATGAGATTTGGCGAGAGTGAAATTATCCTTCGAAGTCTAAATTTTATTTTTGTTATTTTAACTGCCTTTTTAATTTATTTATTTTGTTATAAAATAATTGGTGAAGAAAAAGGAAAGTGGATTGGATTAATCTCTTGTGCTTTTTTTATGATTAATTATTATGTTTTTTCCTCCTCGGTGATTATTGATATCGATATTCTTTCTATGTTTTTTACCTTCGGATTTATTTACTCAATTCTCAGATATCATCAGGAACACAAAAAATTTCATTTTTATTTATCTTATTTTTTCTTACTTTTTAGTATTGGAAATAGATATCCAATGGCTTTTTTAATTTATGTGGGAATTGGAATATATTATTTTTTTAATAAGGAGTTTAAGAAGGATTTTTATGATTATTTTAAAATTGGGCTTATTTCTTTTTTTTCGTTTGTGATTATTTGGGGAATTTATAGTATTTTTATTGAGCCTGGAAATTTCTTTTCATTTTTAATTCATAATGCGAATATTGGTGGTTCTCAATTTTCAACCCTTGGAATTTATCTTGGAAGTTTCTTTTTGAATATTGCCCAGTTTATTCGGCTTTTGACCTTTCCGGTAGTAATTTTGATGTGTTGGAGCTTCTTTTATTTTTTGAAAAGAAAAAGTAACCTCGTTAATATTTTATTAATTTATTCTTTAGTTATTTTAATTTTCTTTTTTCTTGTTCCTCGTCCAGCTTTTGGATATCCTCGTTATTTTGCAACAATTTTGCCTGCAATATTCATTTTAATTGGGATGTTTATTTATTCAAATTTGAAAAAAATAAACATGGATAAAAAAGAAATTGTGATAGTAATTATTTGTTTTCTAATCTCAATTATTTTATTATTAATATTAAATCCCCAACCAACAATTTACAATAGTGCAGGATTAATAAAAGCCACAAATTTTCCAGATTTTTTAATGAATATTTTTGCTTCAATCCCTTTTATGGGAGTTTTATTTATTGATAAACGAAAAAGAAGGACTACTTTAATTTTAATTTTAGTTTTATTGAGTTTAAGTTATTCTGGTTATTTCATTACAAAAAATGTGATGTATGAATCACATATAAAAGAAGTTGGAATTTATCTTCAAGAACACACTCAAGAAGAGGATGTTGTTATTTGCCCCAAAGCAATTGGATATTATTTTGGGGGAAAATTTTATATTAATGATCATGATAAACCTTTATTAAATTTTTCTTCAAAATATCTATTTGAATATTTTAAAAAAAGTTTTGAAAACTCTGAAATGAATGATTCATTTTTTTGGCCAAACGGAATTTATTCTGGAATAGTTGAACCAATTCCAAAAGAGGAAGCTTTAGAAAAATCTAAATATGTTGTAAAATATTATCCTGTTGAGGGATTTGAACCAGAGGTGAAAATTGGGGAATTTTATATCTATAACCTTGAACAATTAACTATTTAAAACTAAAAAGTTCTGATAATTTATGTGGAAAGGAAAAAAGGTTTCGGTTGTTTTTTCGACGTATAATGAAAAAGATTCCATAAGGGAATTTATTGATGGGTTGTTTAAAACAGGTTATGTTGACGAAGTGATTGCTGTGGATAACAACGCTCGTGAAGGCACGAAAGAAGAGATTTTGAAAACGAATGCGAAATATTTTTTGGAAAAAAAACAAGGGTTCGGTTGGGGGTATCGTAGAGCGTTGTACGAATCTTCTGGAGATTTGATAATTATGTCCGAACCAGATGGAACTTTTGACCCAAATGATGTGGTGAAATTTTTGGCTTATTCAGATAATTTTGACGTGGTTTTTGGAACTCGGACAACTTCGATTATGATTGGTCGTGGCGCAAACATGGGGTGGTTTTTGAAGTGGGGAAATTTTGCTGTTGCAAAAATGGTTGAATTTATGTTTGGAACTAATTTTCTTTCAGATGTTGGATGCACTTATAGATTAATTAATCGGAAAGCTTATGAGAAAATTAAAAATAAATTTACAATTACTGGGATGGAATTTAATCCAGATATGATGTTGCAAGTTATCCGAAATAATATTAAATTTATTGAAATTCCTGTTAGATATCTTAGAAGAGTCGGAGTTTCTTCAGCTACGGGAGATTTCAAAAAAACATTTGTAATAGGATTAGGAATGTTGTGGTTAATTTTCAAACACCGGCTCGGTTTTATTAAAAAATGAAAAAAATAATTTTAGTTAATCTTCCTTTTGAAAAAATTTATGAAAAGACCAGTTTGAAAGGGATTGCTCCTTCCACACCTCCTTTAGGTCTTGCCTGTATTGCTGGAAGTTTAACTGAAAAAAAACATCAAGTGAAAATTTTTGATTTTAATCTTTATGATGAAAAAAAATTTTCAAAATTATTAGAAGAATTTAATCCAGATTATGTGGGAATTAGTTTTGTTACACCTTTAATTAATGAAGCTAATCGGGTTGCAAAGATTGTTAAAAATTTTAATGAAAAAATAATTCTTGTTGGCGGGGGGCCCCATTGTTCTTCTTTTCCAGAAAAAGTTTTAGAGGAAACAATTTTAGATATCGTTGTGATTGGGGAAGGAGATTTTGTGATTCAAGAACTTGTTGAAGGGAAAAAATTAAATTTTATTAAAGGGGTTGGATATAGGGTCAAGAATGAGATCAAAATAAATAAACGGGCGGATTTTATTAAAGATTTAGATGAATTACCTTTTCCAGCTCATTTCCTCTATGAAATTCAAAAGTATAAAGTCCCGTCGGCAATTGCAAAAAATAACCCTGTGGCCTGGCTTGAAACTTCCAGAGGTTGTGTTTATGGATGCATCTATTGTAATAAAAGTTGTTTTGGACGAACGTTTAGAGTAAAATCTCCTGAAAGAGTGGCACAAGAGTTTAGCAAGATAGAAAAAATGGGTTTTAAAGAAGTTCATCTCACAGATGATGGATTTACCACAGATATGACTCGGGCTAAAAAAATTTGTGATTTGCTGATTGAAAAAAAGAATAAGCTTGCATGGAGTACAATCACAGGAATAAGAGTGGATAGAGTTGACTTCGAATTATTAGACAAAATGAAAAGAGCTGGATGTTATCGAGTTTATTTTGGAATTGAATCTGGAAACCAACAAATTTTGAATAATATTAAAAAAGGTATAACTTTAGAGCAAGTTAGAAATTCAGTAAAATTGGCTAAAAAGGCAAAACTGGAAGTTGCGGGATTTTTTATGATTGGACTTCCGGGAGAAACTAAAGAAACAATGCAACAAACAATTGATTTTGCAAAAGAACTTAATTTGGATCTGGCAAAAATAAGTATTACAATTCCTTTACCTGCCACAGAAATGTTTAATGAATTGGATAAAAAAAATTTGATTAAAACGCATGACTGGGAAAAATTTAAATTTTATTCAACGCCTTCATCAATTTATAATCATGAAAATTTATCTTGGCCTTTAATTGAAAAATATTTTAGAAAATTTTACCGAAAAGTTTATCTTAATCCTAATTTTATTTTAAAAAGACTTAAAAAAAGTTTTAAAGAAAAAACGTTCTTTGAAGATATAAGAATGGCTTTGACAATAGATTTTGTTTAAATTAATTATTTATAAAAGGCGTCTGGCCTTTTACCAAATTTTAATCTCCAATCAACATAATCTCTTACTGATTCATCAACCGTTCTTTTTGGAGTCCATCCAAGAATCTTTTCTGCTTTTGAAATATCTGATAAATGAACTAAAGTTTCGTGAGATAACATTTTTTTATATTCTATTGGGATATCTTTTCCTAATTTGACCATAATCTTTTTTGCAATATCCTCAACAGTTGTAACTTTTCCAGTAGCTAAATTAAATGTATCAAATCCTTTAATCATTCCAGCTCTTAAAGCTCCTTCAACAGCATCATTAACATCTGTGTAATCTGCTGCGCAGGAAATAAATATCTCTCCTTCATAAACCCCATGAACTTTTGGAGTCTCTCCTTTAATTATTTGTTCCGTAAAAATAGAAATTTCTCTATCTGGTTGAGTTCGTGGTCCAAGAACATGATGGAATCTTACGACAGGAGTATTTAACCCCCAATAAGTAGAATACATTTGACATATTTGTTCTGATTGAAACTTTGCTAAAGCATAAGGACCTTCTGGTAAACAAGGCTTATCTTCCCTAAATGGGGGCGTTTGCTTTCCATAAACTTTGTTTGACGAAGCAAAAACTACCGTTGGAGTTTTTGATAATCTCGCAACCTCCAAAATGTTTGTGGTTCCCATTACATCTGTTTCTATGTAAGCTCTTGGATCTTCTAAAGCAAGTCTGTGGCTAGGTAATGCTGCTAAATGGAATACAATATCAAACCCATTTTCTTTTTTAAAAATATTCTTTACTTGGAAAACATCTGTGATATCTTTGATAAATATCTTTGGAGGAGTACTTGTAGAATTTAATACTCCTTCTAAATTTCTAACGGCTTCCTGACCCCTCATCATATTATCTAAGATTGATATTTGTGCCCCAAATTCATCTAATTTTTCAACTAAACAACTTCCAATACATCCTGCCCCCCCCGTTACAAGAACCTTTTTTCCAGAATAAAATTTTTTTAATTCTTCCATTTTTATCTTTTAAAAATTAAATTTACCTCCTTAATAAAACTTTTCTTTACTTCTTCTGCCGAAAATTTTTTTGAAGAATCCAAAATTTTCTTTTTATTTTTTTCTTTAAATTTATTATCTAAGACTAAATCCAACTTATTTGCAAAACTTTGTAAATCATATGGTTTTGCTAAAAATCCGTTAATTCCTTCAACAATTTGTTCTGTTGGTCCTGAAGAATCTTCCCACACAACACAAGGAGTTCCGCAAGTTAAACTTTCTGCAGGCACTAATCCAAAATCTTCTCCAGGGGTCGAAAAAGCGAAAACTTCTGCAGAAGAATAATATTTTATTATTTTCATCGTATCCAACTTGCCTAAAAATTTTAATCTAACATTATATTTCTTAGCTAAATTTTTTAATGAACCTATATAATTTTTATCTCCTTGGCCTGCAAGATAAAGGGGCAATTTATTTTTCATCTTAGAGCAAGATTCAATTAACCACTCATATTTTTTATCGGGAATAATTCTTCCACAAGAGAAAATAAATTTTTCTTGAAGATTTGATTTTACTGGCTTTATTCTTGGATCTATAGGTGGATAACTCACAATAGAATTTACTTGATAAATTTCATCTATTTTTTTCTTAGTGAATACGCTATTTACAAATAATAATTTATTTTCTTTCAATAATTCTTTGTCTCTCTTTCTTAACCATCTTCCCAGAAAAAATTCCAAGACAAGTGAAACTTTTCTATCAAAAGAATTTGCCCATTCTAACTTTTCTTTTCCTTTCAGATAAAGATAATGCGGAAAATGGTTCACATAATTTATTTTTTTCTGTCTTTTTTTTCTTAAAAGAAAATTGCATGGAAAACTATAACTGAGAAATAAATCTGGATTAAATTCTTTAATTTTATTAAAACCTAAAAAACATAAGGCGAGATTGATTGTTTGAAAAGGAGTTTTTACCGAGGATATTTGTTCAATTTTTAAGTCTCCGAAGGGTAAAAGTTTTTCTATATCTTTACTTTTATGACAAGTTAAAATTAAAACCTCATACCCTTCCTCTTTTAGAAAGGTTGCGTGATTAATTATCTCTCGCTCTAGACCCCCTTGTTCAGAAAGAAACTCATAAAAAAGAATTATTTTCATTTTAATTTGGGAAATATTTTTCTATCTCGGATTTGTTTGAATTCACCCAATCATATAATTTTTTCATTCCTTCTGAAGGAGAGATTGTGGGTTTCCATTTAAAATCGTTTTCTGCTTTAGAAATATCCATAAAACAAACTTTCTGGTCCCCCGGCCTCCATCCTTCATACTTTAAAGGAATATCTTTTCCAGATAAAGATTTAAGTAAACTAAAAGATTCTAATAAGGAAAGTTGATTTTTATGGCCCCCTCCAAGATTATATATTTGTCCTTTAGTTTTTTCTATATTCTGTCTTGCTTTTTCGTAAGCATCAATTAAATCATTAACCCATAAAACGTCTCGTACTTGCTTTCCGTCCCCATAAACAGTTATTGGTTTTCCTAAAGCTTGTGCAATTGTAAACCAAGCCAACCAACCTTGATCTTCAACCCCGAATTGTCTTTCTCCATAAATACAAGATTGCCTCATTACAATTGTATCTAAACAATAAATCCTAGAGTAATCTCTTACATACTGATCACCTGTTCCCTTAGAACATCCATAAGGGCTATGAAAATCCAAACCTCTTTCTTCGTTAATTCCTTCTGGTAAATTTTCATATGTGTATCTCCCATCTTTTTCGATTATTCCGACATCTTCCATACCCCCATAAACTTTATTTGTGGAGGCGTAAATAAAAATGGGACTTGCTCCGCACTTATTTTTTAAACTTCTCATGGCTTCCAAAACATTAAAAGTTCCTAAAGCATTAATATCAAAATCCTCTCGTGGGTCATTTACAGAAGTTGTTACCGCGACTTGTGCAGCTAAATGTAAAATCAAATCCGTATCTCGGTTATTACAAATAGCTCGTTCAATGTCCCACCTATTTCTAATATCTCCTTCTATGAAATTTATTTTATCTCCTAAACTTTTTTCTAAATAAGATAAATTTGCTTCGCTTCCTCTCCTACTTAAATTATCAAAAAGAACTACTTCATCCCCTCTTGAAGCATAAAATTCTGCTGCGTTAGTTCCTATAAATCCTGCTCCGCCAGTTATCAAGACTTTCATATTTGAAAAATATGAGCTTCATTAATAAAGATTTATGTTCTCTAAAGAATATATTTTTCCTATTGAACCTTTTTATATAAAATAACTGCTGGTTGAGTTTTTGCTTCATCTAAAAACCAGGCATTTAAGGGCTGCCAAATATCTTGATTTTCAGAAAGATATTCACTTAAATATTTTGGAGGATTTCCCGCAAAAAGATGTGCTACAAGATAATCTGCCTCCAAAGCCACTCCAACTTCCGAATAATTCTGGGGGAGATTGATATAATCTCTTTTTGCATAGTAAACAGTATAAGGTTCTATCCCTAAACCGGCTATGATTGAATCTTCAGGGGTGTTAGAACCTATCCATTCGAATGCCTGTCTCATCTGAAGGTAACTTTCTTGCTTTCCTTTTATCAGCGAATCTGCAAAAGTTAATTGCGAATAAGCTCCAAATCCTAAAATAAGAATCACGCATAAGACTGCTATTTGTTTGTTATATTTTTTTATTTGATTATAGACAAAATCAATTCCTAAAGAAGTTATAATTGCTAATGGTAAAATTGTTGGAAATAACCATCTATCTTCAGCAGCTCGCATATAAAATATGAAAAATGAATAAATTAAAATTAAAATTAAAATTAAAATTAGACTATTTTTCAGTTTTTTTATCTTTGGTATTAAATTGTATCCTGTGATTAATTCAAATAAAATTAACAATAAACCAATTAAGAAAAATATAAAGAAAGTTGTTTTAAGATAAACTGGAATAAAATTTAAAAGATTAAACGCAATCGGTTTAATAAGGGGGGATCCCCCTTTATCCAGATATCCTCCTCCTAAAAGGGCAGGAAATATATTTTGGTATTTTACAAAATTATAAATAAAAAACACGATCATTGGAGAGATTCCTAAAATGCCCGCTTTCCAAAATTTGAAATTTTTTAATAGTAATTTTTTATCTATTACCAACATAAATAAATACACAAAGAAAATTATTCCCTTTGGATATCTCATTAATGTGCTGAGAGAAAGAAGGATTAATGATATGGTGAAAAGATTGAAATTAAATTTTGTTTCCGTAGCTTTCATAAACAAATATATGCTGGAAAATAAAAATACTAGTGCGGGGGCATGTGTTAATAATCTAACTGTATAAAATAAGTGTATCCATAAAACTGAAAAAATAAATGCGGATATAATCCCTACCCTTTTATTAAATGTTTCTTTGCCAATTAGATAAACAAAAAATACAGAAAGAATTGAAGGAATAAACTCTAAAAAAAATCTTACTCCTCCTTCTGGAATTCCGACTCTTAAAAGAATTGACCAAAGTAAGGGAAAAAGGACTGGCCTTATTGCCGTTTCTCCTAAGATTAAGGTTGTGCTATCCCACGTGTGTGTTATAAAATTTTTTGCTAAACTTCCATAACAAAGTTCATCCCACCAAAGAGGCTGGTTTCCTACTTTTATGAAATAATATAATCTTAAGACAAATGCGAATAATAAAACTGTAACTAAAGCAAGATTTAGTGGTTCCTTCATGAAGGGAATAATTTTGTTTAGAATTTTCTTTTTTCTATTTTCTAATTCTTTCTGAGTTTCGTCCATAATAAATTTAGCCAAAAAGCGTTTTTATTTGTTTTTATTCAAAAGTATCTAATAATTCTTCCGCCAAACCTTCTATTGAATCTAATTTTTCGAATTCTTCTAAAGTCACCCATTTAAAATCTTCGACTTCTCCATTAGTTTCAACATTAAAATCTTCTGTATTAACTAAATAACTTTTTCCAAGGGTAATTTTTCCGTCAGGTCGAAGGTATTTATAATTTGATATTTCTTTTATTATTTGATTTATTTCTAAACCAACTTCTTCTTTTATTTCTCTTTTTAATGCTTCTTCAAAATTTTCATTATCTTCTAAAACTCCTCCAGGAAACATCCATTTCCCTGCATGAATTTCTTCATCTTTTCTTTTGATTACTAAAAATTTGTCTCCATTTTTTATCATGGCATTTGCTACTTTAACAGGTTTATTTAATGAATTTAAAATCATCTCGCAGGAAATACTTTTTACTAACTCTTCATCATATTGATCCATCTTCTCTGGAAAAAATTCATCAAATTTTGGAGAAATTATTTTTTTAAGTAGATTATAATCTTCAACTTCGGAATGAGATGTACAGAAAAATAATCCAATTGTTGGTTTTTTTAGCGCGATTGAAAGATGTAGTGCTAAAGTATCTCCACAAATTAATTCGTCGCAGATATTGATTATTGAGGTAAATTCTTTTAGAGAATTTGAAGGATTATTTTTGATTATATTTGGAAACTCTTGAAATTCTTTATGAATTGTTTCAAGATATTCAACTTCGTTTGGACCTCCTAAAAGAATTATGTGATTTTCGTGTTTAGATAATTTTTTTATTAATTCTTTTAAATTTTCTTCATGTAATTTTTTTGATGGCCACCTTGAGGAAGCTCCAATATTTATTCCGATTATTTTCTTTTCAAAAAGTTTATTTTCTTGAATAAATTTTTTTCCATATTTTATTTCTTCCTTGGTCAAATAAATTGTCTCGTGTTCTTGATTATAAGGAATTTCGGCAACCATAAACATCATCTCTTGATAAGTTTTTTTATTTTCCTTTTTTAGTTCATCATCAAAAAGTGTGTTTAGGTAATATTCTGCACCTAAATTAAAAGCTGAAACAAATCCGTCTGAATTGTAAAATCCGAACTTTTCTTTTGATTCAATATTGGATGATAAATTTGTTGCTTCATCATCAATATCAAAATTATATAATTTATCAAATGTTTCTGAAATTTCTTCATTTGAAGAATAAATTTTATCTATATGGGGATTATTTTCCAAAATTGTGATTGCATTTGGATTTGTTATCCAGGTTAATTCTGCCTCGGGATATTTTTGTTTTAGCGCTTTTGCTAAAGGGAGCGTTCGGACTACATCTCCTAATGCGCCTAATTTAATTATTACAAGCTTCATAAACTTTAAAACGGGGTTCGTTATATAAGGTTTATGAAGAAAGTGTATATTGCGGGAAAATTGACGAACAAGACAGAAAGAGAACGATTGGAAGTTCTTGCTGAATTGTGCGAATCTTTGGGTTTTGAAACTTTTTTGCCCCATAGAGATGTTGGATTATATAGCGAGGTTCAAGATGTAAAAAAAATTTTCGAAGGAGATATAATTAAAGGTTTTGAAAATTGTGATTTCGTTTTGGCAAATCTTGACGGGCTTCATGTTGGTGCTGGAACTGCTTGGGAGATTGGTTATGCTTATGCGAAAGGCGTGCCTACTTTTGGAATAAAAACTGACGAGCCGGTTGAAAATGCAATTGAATATTTGAGCGCAATTTTAATTGGTTCTATGAAAATTTTTGAGTCAGTTGAAGAGTTAAAAAAAGCGCTAAAAAAATTAATCTAAAGGTTTTGTGGAATTTATTTCGGTTTCTCTCCAACCATCGGAATATTTTTTGTTTAATCTTAATTCTTTGAAGGCTTTGAAATAAAGGTATAACCTTGCGAAGTATAATTGAATTGTCCAGAATAATTCTTGGATGTTCTTTGGATAAAAAAATAAAAAATTCCATCCATGTTTTATTTCGTTAAATAGAGATTTAGTTCGTGGCATGTTGGGAGCGATTTTGTTTAAATTTTCGTGACCTTTAATGTTCCTTACTTTTTGATTTAACCAATCTTTCCAATTGTCTGGATTTTTCACATAAACTTCTGCTTCTGGAACATATTTTATTTTGTAACCTTTTTCCCAAAATAAATAAGGGATTATTGAATCTTCGGAAGATTCCAAAGGAAAGTCAAATAGGACTGAATTTCTTATGGCAAATAAATATCCCGAGCATTCAAAGAATTTTTTATTTTCGGATAATTTTTTTCTTGCTTGATGGATTCCTTCAAACGCGAAGTGAGACCAGAAACCATATTTTGTTTTTTTTGAGTCTAGAGTTGTGGGTTTTCCTGCAACACATCCGACTTCTTTAGCCTTGAATGCTTTTATTATTTCATTTAAGGAATTTTCTGAGACGTAAACATCTCCATCAGTTAGAATAAATAAATCGTTTTTATTTTCAGAAAAATTTTCTTGGAATAACAAATTTAGTGCGTAACTTTTTCCCTCTCCCGGATCTAAAAAAAAGTTTACTCGTTTATCTTTAATATTTTTTTTAAGAAAATCTTCTGTTTCTTGGAAAGGGTCTACCACAATTATTTTGAAATCTTCTTTAATTTTTTGGTCTAAAAATGTTTTTACCGCCCGAAGGGTTGCTTTGGGTTCGTTGTAGGAAGTGATTATAATATTAATCATAGGGTCTCTACTGGATAGTCTTCCGGACGGATAATTGTTATCTTTTCGCCTTGTTCGGATTCTGCTTCAATACGACATTTTCGCTTGCCGTGTTTTCCGATTTCAGAAAGTTCGAACTCTTTTATTACAAAAGACTTATTCGCTAAATTTATTTTATCACCTTTTGTTAGTTCACTTGCTTTCTTTTTCATAGAGAGGGAGAATAATTAAAACTTATAAAGTTTGCCGAGATGAAATACTATGAAGAAGAAGGCAATAATTCTGTGCTCGGGAGGAATTGATAGCGTTACAACCGCTTATTTCGCGAAAAACGCGGGTTATGAGCTTTTGGTGCTTTTTTTTAATTATGGACAAAAATCCTTGGATTCAGAGAGAAAATGTTCAAAAAGTTGTGCTGAAAATCTTGGGGCTGAATTTGAAGAGATAAAATTGGATTGGTTGGGAGAAATCTCGGGTTCATTAATTAATAAAGAAGGTGAAATAAAAAAACTTAGTAAAAAAGATTTGAAGGACACAAAAGAGGAATCGGAAAAATATTATGTGCCTTGTCGGAACACGATTTTTTTGACTTATGCTCTTGCACTTGCGGAATCGAGATTTGTGAAAAATAAGGAAAACTGTGATATTTTTGTGGGATTCAAATGCGAAGGTGATGAAAGTTATCCAGACACAACAAAAGAATTTGTTCGAGAAATAAATCGCCTTGCGAAGATTGGTTGTTCGGGGAATTTTGAAATAAAAGCTCCGCTGATAAAAAAAGATAAAGAAGATATTATTTTGATAGGTAAAAAATTAGGTGTTGATTTTAAAAAAACTTTTAGTTGTTATGTTGGAAAGGAAAAACATTGTGGATTTTGTTTAGCTTGTAAATTGAGGCAGGCAGGGTTTCATTGGGCAGGTGTTGAGGATGTGACTGAATATTTTGAAAGAATTATTTGAAATGGTATCTAACTTTATCATGCCATATTTTGAAACTTAATGGTAAAGCTCTAAAAATTGGTTTTAATATTCTTTCTCTTAAATTATCATATATTTCAATAATTGAAAGAACTAAATATGAAAATGCTGGGTGCTTAAGATGATACTTAACCCTTTCTGGTTTCAATGCCCAATCCATCAAAAAATTAGGTAAAAAACCAATTCTATTTTCTTTAGCAGCTCCTCTCATTAAATTCAAAATTAAATTTAGATAAACATTATTACCTTTTAATTTTATGTGCTTTGCTCTATCCCAATAATTTAATTGGTATGCTGCATCTTTTTCTGTTTTTATCAATCCATCTCTTTTTGCACGATTATACAAAGCTGAACCGGGGAAAAAAACCAAATTATTGACGGATAAAAAATAAGGTTTGGGAATTTTTCTTACTAAATCAATTAAATCTAAAATGTATTCTGGCTTATCATAGGGGTTACATGCAATAATATCATACATCACTGCAAGCTTATCTTTATATTTGTGTAAAATTTTTGCCGACCTTAAAACATCGCTATCTGTTTGATTCCTATGATAAATTTCTTTGTTTGTTTTTTCACTTCCTTGAATTCCAATGATTATATCTGTACATCCTGTATCTACTAATAATTTTATTTTTTCGTCGTCGATAGTGTGTGGGTCTCCTAAACATTTGAATCTCATGTTTACCCTTTCTTTGTAAAGTTTACAAAATTCTTTTATGTTTTCTAAGGGTCTCATGGAAAAAGTATCATCCCGAATATCAAAATACCCTAATGTCTTGAACTTTTTTTTGAAATATAAAATTCCTTCGATAATATATTTTGGTGAATGTAATCTGAGTATTTTTTTTCTTTTTCCTTTGTAAAGTTCATTGAAACAACTATTGCTACAATAATCGCATCCATAAGGACAACCTCTTCCGGTTAAAAATAAAACTTGTCCAACTAAATCTGATTCTTTAAATTTCCTTATTGATTGATTTTTTAGGATATAATGATCTTCTAAATCATAATCTGGAAGAGGTAATTTGTCAATTTCATCCAATAAATTCCTAACTGTATTTGTTATTATTTTCCCCCTTTTTTCTTTGGACCAAATATTTTTTATTTCACTTATGGATTTTCCTTTTTCAAGAGCATTAACTAATTCTATAATTGCTTCCTCCCCTTCTCCTACGCAGACCATATCTGCAAACTCGATGCATTTCTCTGGAAAAAGTGTTGGATGTACTCCTCCATAAATAATTGGAATTGGAATTTTGCTTTTTAGAAATTTTATTATTTTTTTTGCCCTTTCGGATGTCGAAGCAAAAGCATTTATCCCAATTAAATCGCTCCCCGTGCATAATCTCTCAAGTTGTAATAATTCTTTTTCGTAATAGTTTCTGGAATAGTCTTCGCCTAAAGTCATGAAGATTATTTTTACTTCATGACTTTCTCTTTTCAAAACTGCAGAGATTGTTCTTATTCCTTGGTCTGAGGGAAAAGTGGAAGTAGAAATTAGCGTTATTTTCATAGAGTTACCTCTTTAATTTCGTTTTTAAGTTTTTATATTCATTTAAGTAATTTTTTGAAATTAAATCCCAAGAATATTGCTTAGATTTTTGGATGTTTTTTGTGGATATTTTTTTTGCTAATTGGGGGTTATCTAAAATTTTTAAAATATTTTTTTCGAGTTCTTTAAGATTTCCGTATTCAGCAAAAAATCCATTATCTGGTTCTTTCATTTCATAAGGAATTCCATTTACTGGAGAAGCAACTATTGGGAGCCCAGAGGCCATCGCTTCGAATAATGTTAAAGGTAACCCTTCCCTGTAACTCGGAAGAACATAAACATTTGCGGATTGATACATCTCGGCTATGTTTTCCTTTCCCAGAATTGGCCCAAGATATTTCATATTTTTATGAGATTTAATTAAACTTTTTACTTCTTCTGCTTTGCCTTCATCTGGACCGACCCACACAAAAGCTATGTCCTTTCTTTTTTTAGAAATATTAATTGCTACCTGTACTAACTTTTCTGGACCTTTTGTGGGATTTAATCTTCCAAAAAATAAAACTAAATATTTTTCTGTAATTTTGTTTCTTTTTCTAAAATTATTATTTTTTATTTTTTTAAAAAGAATTTCATCCATGCCATTCGGAATAACTTTTATTTTTTCTTCTTCGCAATATTTTTTTAAAATTGGAACTTCCCAAGGTGTAATTGAAAAAATTTTATCTGTTAATTTAAATGACAATTTATTAAAAAATAAATCATTCAAAAAAATGAAAGGCCTTAAAATTTTTGGACGAAATGATGAATCTGTCCAGGGGCAATGCGTTGTGTGAACATGTTTGGCACTTTGTAATTTTGCTAAGATTCCTGCAAATAAAACATAATCGTGGCCTGACACATGCGTGTGTAAAATGTCAAATTTTTCTTTTACTCTCCATAAAAGAGAGGGCCAAACAAATGTGTTTAAAGATAGCCTCATCCAGTAGGGCAACCGGTGTATTTTCACCCCGTTTATTGTTTCTTCTTTTTTCTCAATTCTTTTATATTTATCTGAATCACAACAATAGACATGAACTTCGTGCCCCTCTTTTACTTGACGTTCTGCAAGCTCTTGCATCACTTTTTCAACCCCTCCAAAAGTCGGAAGATAAAACATATTTATGTGGGCTATTTTCATATAAATTTAGAAAAAAGATATTTTATAAGGATATTGTAGGGGGAATATGCTTATAAATTTTGACTACCTAAATATTTAAAAGTTAAAATTATTTTTTCCAATCATGAGTTTAAAAAGTAAAGAAGCACAAGATTTTACGAAATATTACCAACAAAAGAAGGTAACTGGTACATATGATTCACAAAGAGAGAAAAATATTTATAGACGAAAAAAGAGGGCAAAAGAATTAAGATTTTTTTTGGAGATTATTGATAAAAAACCTCATGAAAAAGTTCTAGAACTTGGATGTAGTAGTGGCTTTCTAACAAAACACCTTGGAGAAGTAATCGCAATTGATACATCCACAGATATGTTAAAGATTGCTCATTCAAAAAATAATTTAGCAAAATGCATTTCCGGAGATATGTTTAATTTAAACTTTGGTTCTGATGTTTTTGACAAAATTGTAACAATGAGGGTTTGGAATCACTTAAATGAAAAAGATCTTAGGAAAGCCTTGCAAGAATCAAAAAGAGTGCTTAAACAAAATGGATATTTAATTTTCGATGCTGAAGAAAAAAATTGGAAAAGAAAAATTCTTGCAAAAATATATCAAGCAACAACAAGAATTACTGGATTCAAAATTTACCAATATTCTCTTCAAGAATTAAAAAAAATTCTTAAAGAAGAGGGATTCAAAATCGAAAAAGGAAAATTCCTTTATCACCGAGTTGGAAGACAGATTATTTTAAGGACCCAAAAAATTTAAAACTTTTTGTACAGACTCTTCAACATTTTCGATGGATGTCTTTAGAATTACATCTGAATTTTCTGGAAATTCATAGGGAGTATGTATTCCAATAAAATTATTTAATTCCCCCTTGGCAACTTTTTCATACAATCCTTTAACATCTCTTTTCTTACATTCATCTAAAGAACAATTAACAAAAACTTCAATAAAATCTTTTCCAAATAATTCTCTTGCTAAATTTCTTGACTCTTTAAATGGGGAAATTATCGGAACCAAAATATAATCATAATTTTTCAGTTCTTGCAAGCACAATTCTGCAATTAATTTATTATTAGTTTTTATATCTTCTACTGAAAATCCAAGATGTTTATGTAAATTTTCTCGGACCAGATCCCCATCAATAATTTTTACTTTCTTTCCTAAATTCTCGAGTTCTTTTTTCATGTTATTTGCAATTGTTGTTTTTCCACTTCCAGATAGCCCAGTAAACCAAAGAACTTTTGCAAATTTAGAATCCTCTCCCACAAAAACAGATTCTCCGTTTTTTATTTTTTCTAAAATTATTTTAGAAATCTCTGGCCTCATAAACCAGTCGGGGGGAGTTATTCCTCTCCTTAACATCTCCCTAACTTGTGTTCCAGAAATGTGAAGTTTCATATCTTCGGGATGGGATGGATCTTCAGGTTCATGAATATGTTTCTTTTGAATTTCTGAATAAAAAACTTTATCAAATTTTACAGGAATGATTCCCAATTCTTCTTTAGTAAATTTATCAAAAATATCGTGTGACGCGTTTGGAGAATAAAACTCTCCTACCCCTGTGTGATCCCTTCCTACAATAAAATGCGTGCAACCAAAATTTTTTCTAACTAAGGCCGTAAACACTGCTTCACGAGGTCCGGCATATCTGGAAAAAGTGGAAAATGCCGAGAATACCACTTTTTCCTTAGGATAAATATCATTGATCATTTTCTCATAAGTTTTTACAATGACATCTGTTTCAAAATCTCCTTTTTTCTTTTTTCCAATAATTGGATGCACAAATAATCCGTCACAACATCCTTTTTTCATAGATTCCAATTGAATAAATTCATGACAACGATGAATTACATTACGAGTGTGAAATCCTACTACCTTTTTCCAACCCCTTTCAGAAAAAATTCTTCGTGTTTGTTCAGGAGTTAATTCATGCAACTTGTAAGGAGAATCTCTTCTTTTTATTAAATCTACTTTTCCCCCGAATAAATATTCCCCCCCTTCCATTATTTTTTTTACTCCTGGATGGTCTAAACTATCTGAACCAAACCATTTTTTTACAACAGCTAATTTGTCTATTTTATAAATCTCTTCCAAATTTAGAATTGCATAAATTTGATTATCCTTATTATAAATCAAAGCAATTTTTTCTCCGGGACTAAATTTATTTGCAACATCTTCTTTTATTTGTAAAATTATCGGTAATGTCCAAACGATATTATTTAATAATCGCATGGAATTTAAAACACCTTCAAAATTTTCTTTGCACATGAAACCTTCTAATGGACTGAAAGAACCTATTGCAATCTGTTCTACATCCATTAACGTTTCTTCGTCAATTACAAGTTTTTTCATAGAAGATAAATCTATTTCAGATATATTCTCTACAACCCTTTTTACTAGCTTTCCCCCATGAGGGTTTGGAATTAAAGAAGGAACATTAAAATCTCCAAAATAATTTTTTTCAATAATTTTTTTAAAGATTTCTTCTTTTGTAGAATCCATATCCAACTCAAGATATTCCAATTGCTCGATTAAAGTTAAAAGCATATTCACCGTTTCCACAGGATAAGTTCCGGTAGCAGTTTCTTTTGTCAAGGCAATTCCCGTGGCTCCATCTAAAAAAGTATTAATAATATCATTTGCTTCGGATCTATCTGGTTTTAGTGAGGAAGACATTTTTTCCAAAGTGTTTGTTGCAACAAATGCTTCTTTTCCTGATTTAACAGCCCGATTTAATACATATTTTTGAACGAGTGGTATTTTTTCTATTGCCACTTCTTTGCTTAAATCTCCCCTATCAATTAAAATTCCATCCGAGTATTCAATTATCTCATCTAAATTTAAAAGCGCATCTTTTGTTTCAACCTTTGCATAAAATGTTGCTCCAGGATAAAGTTTTTTGAAGTGTATTAAATCTTCTTTTGTCCGAATAAATGAGAGAGTAAATGTATTAATATTATGTTTTTTCGCTAATTCTATTGCTTTCAAATCTTTTAAACTGAACGTGTCTAATGGTGTCGAGTTATCTATATGAACTGCTTTTCTCCCCCCTATTCCTCCCCCTAGAAGAATCTTGCAAGAAACACAACCTTCTGAATTTAATTTAGAAATATCTGAAACTTTTAAAAGAACTGAATTAAAATCAACTAAAATTAAATCTCCTGCTTGGAGTTTGTGTAAGATATTTAAGGGGGTCAAAAAAAGATTATTTTCATTACAAGAAATTTCTTTATTATATAGTTTTATTTCTAACCCTTCTTTTAGAAAAATATCATAAGTATTGCCGGTTCTTACTTGGGAACCTTCTGTATCTATTATTATTGGCACGTCAAATTTTTTTAACTCGAGAATTTTCTCTTCAATTTCTCCTAAAGGGGTATGGGATAAATTTATTCTAAAATAATCCACCCCTCGGTCTTTTAAGAGATTCAAAGTCTGCTTGTTTAATGAGGCTGGTCCAATTGTGCAGATAATTTTCTTAGATTTTTTCATAATTAGTCAAAAAGCCTGTGGTTTAAATGGTTTATGAAACTGTAGTATATTATGCCTAATAAAAATTTAAAAAAGAACCAAACATCAACAAAACATGAGAATTGATTTTATTGGTGTAGGATTTGGAAGAACTGGGTCTAATTGGTTATGTAACTGCTTATTTGAACATCCCGAGATAAGCATCCCAAAATTTAATTTACATACTGAAATAAATTATTTTCCAGAAGAATATGAGATAATGGGGCTTGGGAATTATTTAAAGAAATTTAAGAAATGTGATTTTTCAAAAGTTGTTGGAGAAATTAGCACAATGATAATAATGAAAAAGCGGTCTGCGAAATTATTAAAAAAACTATTTCCAAATACAAAAATAATAATTTATCGAAGAAGTGAAGAAGGAAGAGCTACATCCGTTTTTAATATTCAAAAAAATCATGATTTGTTTGATGTAGAAAAAGGGTACATCAACCAAGAAGAATATATTGAGCCTTGGATTAAAGAGTTTGGGCAAAAACAAGTTCATATCTTTGATATGGAAAATTTAAACAAACAACAAGAATTCAATAAACTTTGCAAATTTTTAAAAATAAAAAAAATTTCTCCCTCAATGATTAACCAACGAACAAATAGCAGTTATTCAAAAAAAGGTAAGAATAAACCTCTTGAATGTAAATACCCCCTAACAAGAAAGATAATCAATAAAATAAAGGCAATCTTGCAAAAAAATAAAAGATGCTACTATTTTTTAAAGCGAAATTGTCATTTTGATTATTATTATCAACTAGTTAACCATGGGATGTCCAGTTAGAATAAATCTATAAAATTTATAAAAGATATTTTGTAGAGATGATTACAAATTAATAAAAATGAAAATAGTTAAAAAAATAAAAAATATGTGGAAAAAGGGATATTATTATTCTCATCAAAAATTAAAAACTCCTGCGATACCGATGATCCAGAATATTGAGTCAACAAATGCTTGTGGTATGAACTGTATTATGTGCCCGAGAAAACATATGAAAAGGAAAGTTGGATTTATTGACGTGGCCTTATTTGAGAAGATTGTCAATCAACTTGAAGAAAACTCAAGGTTATGTTTACATCATTTTGGAGACCCTCTTCTTCATCCCAAAATTGGTGAATTAATAAAAATATGTGCAAAATATAAAATTAAGTCTTCTTTATCTACAAATCCTTCAAGTTTAACTGAAGAAAAAGTAAGAGAAATACTTGATGCAGGTTTAGACATTTTGCACATTTCCCTAGATGGAGCTACGAAAGAAACATATGAAAAAATACGTGGAAAAGCAAAATATGAAGATGCATTAAAGGGAATTCAAACCTTTCTTGAAATGAAAAAACAAGGAAATTACAAAAAACCTTATACCAAAATTGCAATTATAAAAATGAAAGAAACTGAAAATGAAATTGAAGTTTTCAAAAATAAATGGAAAAATGAAAAAGGGATTGATGAAGTTCAAGTTAAAGAATTTATCACTTGGGATGGGACGATGGATGAAATAAATAATCTCTCAAAAGATCCTTCACATAAAATGAAAAGAGGGAAAAATTATCCTTGTTTATGGCCATGGGCAAAATTAACAGTCCTCTGGGACGGAAGAGTTGTTGCATGTTGTTTTGATTCAGATGCAAAATGTGTTTTAGGGGATTTGAATAAACAAACGCTAAAAGAAATTTGGAACAGTAAACGAATACAACAATTTAGAGAACAACATAGGGATAATAAATTTCCAAAAGGACACTTATGTGAAACTTGCAATGAAAGAGAAGGTTTTAAGCCGAGCAAATTTTTTCCATTAAATCTCCTAACACAAAAAAGATTAAATTTCCTAAAATATTATAAATTTAACTAAAATGAAAGACATAAATGCAACTGTGATTATAGATATAAAAAATAAAACAGAAGAAGACGTAATGAATAATTTTGATTATTCCCGGAAAAAAAATATAAAAAAAGCAATTCGATCAGGGTTAATAATTGAATCAACAGATTTGGAAGCAGATTATAAAAAATGTTATGATATGTACGCGAAAATAATTCTTGCTGGGGGCTCAACGCCTTTCACTTATGAGATGTTGAGAAAATGGGCGGAGGAAGAAGAATGGGAGTTATTTGCAATTAAAAAAGAGGGGAAAATAATTGGATATTTTTCCGTGATTAAAATCGATGAAAGTTATTATGGATTGTCTGCAAAAAGTATTGGTATTCGGCCAAGAGTTTTCGCGAGTGAGAAGGAATATGATGAATTCAGAACAAATGATATGATTTACTGGGGAACAATTCTTTATGGGATAAACCATGGCGCTTCATTTGTAGATCTTGGGGGCTACCAAATAAAACCCCGTGGGCATCTAAAAGGTGTTAATAGTTTCAAAGAAAAATGGGGAGGAAAAGTATTCTATTACAAATTAAATTATCCCTTTCATGTCGCCATTGCAAGAAAACTCATAAGAAATATAAACCTTCTTTGGCAGATTAATGAGAAAAGAAAAAGTAAAAACCAAAAAATGCCTCTAGCATTCAAATTAAAATGACAAATTACACTGCAAAAAAAATAAAACTAGGATTAAAAGCATTTACTAAAATAAATAATTGGTGGGACTTCTTCCTTGATTATCTTAAATTGAAAAAAGGTTATATTATTTATAAAATAGGAGATAAAAAAATTAAGACTAGGGCGAGAACAATTGATAAGGCAATTATTACAGAAGTTGTTCTTGAAGAATTATATTTTCCAAAATTGTTAAAACTCCCCGACAATGCGATTGTAATTGATGTTGGAGCACACATTGGAAGCTTCTCGGTTCTTATTCACAATAAAATGAAAAACGGCCAAGTCTATGCAATAGAACCTTCAAAACAAAATTATGAACTTCTTTTAGACCAAATAGGAATAAATGATCTCAAAATAAAATCATTTAAAATTGCATTATCTGATAAAAAAGGAAAAATGAAACTCTATGAAGGAAATCATTCAGCAAGAGGATCTTTATTCAGAGAAGAAGGAAAAAATTTTGAAATAATAGAAACTCAAACTATGAAAAACTTTTTTGAAGAGAATAAAATAGAAAAGTGTGATTTAATGAAAATGGATATAGAAGGAGGAGAATATTCTGTTTTGTATTCTACTCCAAAAGAAATTTTTGATAAAATTGATAAAATATTTTTAGAGGTTCATGAAATAGACGGACAAAATAAATTAGATTTAATTGAATTTTTGAATAAACAGGGATTTAAGATTGAGATTAAGGATAAAAGTTTCATTTATGCGGTGAAATGAAAAAAATAATGTTTATTTATGTAATGGTTCTAGGATAAAAAAGATGTGTGTTGAATTTAAATCTTCTATAAAACAATCTTTAATCTTAAAATAATTTTTTAACAAACTTTCAAATCTTTTTTTAGAATATCCTCTTCTTCCGATTGCCCAATAATGTCCGGGGTGACTTTCATGCTCTCCACGAGATGTAAAAAAACTATAAGGAATGCCAAAACTCCCCTTGATTAATTTGGAAAAAAATGGTATATCTAGTCTAACTAAAAAACCACAGGATAAATGGGCACGAGGTACAGAAACTATTGTTCTTTTTCGCGTAATTCTATTCAATTCTTTAAGTGCTAATGGAACTTCCGTATAGGGTATGTGCTCTAAAATTTCACAGGCTAAAACTGTATCAAAAGAATTATTTCTGAAGGGAAGTTTTTTAATATCTGCTACAAAATCGGGATTTAAATTTTTGTTAAAATCACAAGTGGTTAGGTTATAACCCAAATTCTTCAAAAAAACAGAAGTCGCCCCCCCCCCGATTCCAATTTCAAGAATATTCTTTGGAGAAGTTTTTATAACTTCTCTTACTTGACTATAGACAGAGACAAAAAGCCCTAAAGAGTTATACCTTCCCTCTGAATATATCTCTTTAGACCACTCTTTTTCTTTGATTCCATTTTTCCAAGATTTTTGAAGAAGATTTGATTGATTTTTATTTCTCATTTTGGGTATAATAATTATTCTAAAAAGAAGTTTAAATACTTTTCTTTCCAAGTATCATCAGATAAGTATTTTATTGCATACTTCCTGGCTTCTTTTTTTAATGCTTCTCTTTCTTTCTCAGATAACGCAAAAAATTCTTTTATTTTTCTATTTATTTCATTTATATCGTCGTTGAACCTTAAAATAGCAGAGGAATCGGGAAAAGCAACCCTCTTCGTATGCAAAATAGGAGTGCCACACGACAACGACTCTGCACCGACTATCCCCATTTGACATCCTTGCAAATGATAGGCAAAAGATAAATCTGCGGCAGAGTAAGAATAATTTAGTTTCTCATTTAAAACTTTATCGATTACGGTTATATTTTTAAAATTGAACCTTGGTATTTCCTTTTCCAACCATTTTCCTATAAGAATAAATTTTATATCGGGATTAGATTCTATAACCTGCCTTAGTAATTTTCCACCCTTTCTTCTTGTGATTTTGCCAACGAATAAAATAACTTTTTCTTCATTCAAAATACCTATTTTTTTTCGGGCAAGTTTTTTGTTAATTGAAATAAATAAATCAGTATTTACCGTGGCATGAATATAATGAAACTTATTTGTTCTAGACAAAAAAAATAAAGGAGATTTTTTATGGGTATTATATGCGACAGTAGCAATCTTGTCTGAAAATTTAGTCAAAAACCAATAAGGAATTAAACTAAAAAAAGAAATTAATCCTTTCTTAGAGAAAGTATCAATTTTAGGATAATCAATTGCATCGCCTAAATAATAAAGTAAAACTTTGGTTTTTTTCCCTATACTCTCAAAAATCAAAGGGATTCCTCCAAAAGGATGCCCCAAATTACTAACAGCATCAATATAGTTTTTTTTACAGAATTTTCTAAAATTAAAAAGAGTTTTCAAGGGGTGATACTTTGTCTTAAAAATTTTAGTCCTATTTAAATCCCATTTAGAGGAATATTTTTCTTCAGAAGTCCCGTCATATTTATCGGTAGTGTAAAGAAAAATCTCAACATCTTTTGGAAAAATTTTTTCATAAAACCTCATCCTAATCAATCGATTAAACGCAAATCCTACTGAAAAAAAACATATTCTCTTTGTTCTAGCCATACAATTAGTGTCTAAATTAGCTTTTTATAATTTTATATACTTGAACTACTCTTTACAGTTTTTGCAGATATCTAAAGAAAATTTTCCATCCATATTATTTTGCCTTATTTTTTTATAACCTTTTTTATTCCAAATATCTATCAATTTCTCATTAGCAACATTACCAAACTTGTACTTCCCAAAATAATCATTACAACAAAGAATTATATCTCCTTTGTAATTTATTGTCATGTTATAAGAAGCAGTTGTACAAATTTTTCTTGCTCTTTTTTCAAAACCAGACTTAACAAGGCCTGCACGTTCATCAATATAAAGATTTCTTCGATAATTAAGATGTTTTTTATATATAGGATTTTTGTCTAAAAAATTAAAAATGATTTTCATATTTTCTGAAACTTTTTCATCATGTTCTGTTACCTCAATAATATTCACTCCCAACTTCACTAATTCCTTAAATAAATCAATAGTCAGCAAATCCCCATTAGTATAAATTACAATTCTAACATTAGGCAATTTATCTTTAGCATATTTTAACAGTTTAGGGAGTCTCTTATCTAACAAAGGTTCACCAAAAAAATGAGGACAAATCTTTCCCTTAAAATTTATTTCTGAAAGCTCATCAATAATTTTGTAAAATATTTCTTCGGACATTAATTTTCCTTTACGAGGATTCTTTGCATTAGGACAATAAGAGCATTTACGATTACACACAGGATTTGTCTCGATTAAAATAGTATAAAATAAATCTATGGGGGAGCCTTTAGATATATTCCGAAGTTTGTGTCTTAAATGCGTCAGTTTTAAACGGAAAGGATTGTTTCTGAGGTAATTATCAAAGATTTTTTTAACAAAGGGCATATTTGTTATTAGTGTCGAAGGCCTTGATAGGTGAATTATTGTTTTTCCTTTTTCTTTCATAAAAAAATAATAAGAGATTGTTTTTTATAGCTTTGGGTAGTTATAATCTTACCTATTAATTTTTAAATTCTAAATATGAAAGAAAGGTATGGGAAAAACTAAATTAAACCTTGGTTGTGGGAATGACTATAAAAAAGATTTTCTCAATTTAGATATTTTCTCAACAAAAGCAGATATTAAGTGGGATTTAGAGAAATTTCCTTATCCTTTCAAAAAAAATACTTTTGAAGAAGTGCTAATGAAAAGTGTTTTGGAGCACCTCTCTAATCCAAAAAAAGCCCTTGAAGAAATCTACAGAATTTCTAAGCCAAGAGCAAAAATTTATATTAGAGTGCCCCATTTTTCTAGTATTCATGCCTGGGGAGACATTGAACATAAGAGAGGTTATAGCATAAGAACTTTCACAAAAGAAAATTTATCTGATAAATTTGAAATGATAAAACAACATATTGAAATTTCTCCTTCAAAGTTTTTTATACGTCCTTTAGCTAAAAAATTTCCAGTTTTATATGAAAAGTATTTTGCATATATTTTTACTGCGAATGATTTAATTGTGCAACTAAAAATTATAAAATAGTTATTTCTTTTTTCTAAAAAAACTTTTAAGGATGAAAAAATCATTTTTATCGAACCCTTTGAAAATTAAAATTAAAAAGATGTAAAGTGTAAAAAATAGTGAAGAAAGTAATATTCCCGAGAAAAGATTAATTTTGATTAGAGAACGCAAAAAAAGTAATATTCCTGATGAAAAAATTGCGGAAAGGAGTATAAGAATCATTTTTCGTCTAAGCGGAATTATTAAAAAATACCTTGCAGATTGTATCCAAAAAATAAAAGACAAGATTACAAGAGAAACCATTGTAGAAATAGCTGCCCCCACCAAACCATACTTTGGAATAAGAATAAAATTAAAAATAAAATTAAAAATAAATATTATGATAATATCTACTAAGATAACTTTGGATCTACCGGACATCATAATGAGCCGACTAGAACTTTCAGATAAAGAGAAAAAAATTGTTCCAATCCCTAAAATTTGTAAAACGCTTTTTGCACCAATATAATTTGTTCCAAAAAGTAACTTAATCAGTTCTCCGGGAAAAATCACAAATAAAATAAAAATCGGGAGATTGATTAATAAAATCCATTTTACAACTTGCTTAGAAAGTTGCCTTACTTCTTCGAGATTTCCTTTAGAGTATTCTTTATTTACAATTGGGAAAAATATTTGCATGAAAATGCTTGAAGCAAATGTGAGCAAAAAAGCTATCGGAACTGCGGCATTATAGATCCCAACTTCGGATGCGGTTCCCAAATATCCTAAGGCAAAAGAATCTGTCCAATGAAAAAGATTCCAAAGAATACTATAAAAAAGTAAAGGCCAAGAATAAGTGATTAAATTTAATTTAGATTTAGTATCTTTATCTTTATTTCCTTTCTCAAATAAATAAGGGAATATTTTTCTAGAAATAAAAATTGCAAAGATGAGCGCTCCAAAAAAAGATAAAGTGTAGGAAAATAGAATTGAATCTGTTTTAAATCCAAAAGCAATTAACAGAAGTATCAACCCTACTTTTAAAAAACCCGTAAGAAATTTATGAACAAAGGCATACCACCCAAATTTTTCATGAGCTAAAAAAATTGATAAAATCAACTCCATAAGAACTGTAAATGGAATCACAAAAGAAAAAACCTTCAAAAATGGGATAAGTTCTGGCTTAGAGAATATGCCAATTGAAATGAAATCTGCAAAAAAGAACAAAATAAATCCTGCAAGAGTACTAGTTATAAAATTAATTTTAAATGAAAAACAAAAAATAGATTTTATTTCTTCTTTTTTCTTTTTTGCTAAAAAAATGGAAGCATATCGCAAAATACCTAAATTAAGACTAAGACTGGAGAAACAAACCAACCATCCTACAATCATCACTGCAAGAGTAAAAAGACCATAAATTTCTGGCCCAAAATTTCTTGCAATTATTATTTGATAAATATACGTAAAAATTTTAGCAAATAAAATTCCTAAAAAAACAATCCAAGAGGATTTTGCAATTTTATTAAGATTGCTGTTAAAATCATTTTCTTCCATATTCCAAAATAAAATAGAAGCTATTTAAATTTTAAGTATGAACCAAAGCTATAGAACACTAAATAAATACTTTTAAATGCAATATTCATCGAAAAAGAATGGAAAAAAAACAAATTTATTGGATAATTCTTCTTGCAATTGCGTTAATCTTTTTTGCAATGTTCTCAACAAAAATAGGATTTCATGATTCTTTTGAATATGTAAATATGGCAAAATCTATTTCTGGCGTTCAAAATATTAATATTTTTGTTGGACACTCTTTGGTTTACCCTTTAATAATTTCACCTTTTCTAAAAATTTTTCCTTCTCTATTTGTAATAAAATTGATTAACACTTTGTGGATTTTTTTGATTGCTTTAACTTTACTCCTTTGGTTAAAAAATGAGAAAGCGTTTATTTTATTTGCATTCTCTCCACTTACATGGTATGTTTCAATTCAAACCACCCCAATTCTTCCAGCAAGCTTCTTCTTCTTACTCTCTTTTTTATTTTTTTATAAAAATGATTTGAAACATAATAAAATCTATTCTGGAGTTCTGCTGGGTTTTTGCTGTGCAATTTATACTCCTATGATTGTAATTGGGGGGCTATTTCTTACAATAAATTTTTGGTCTAGAAAATTTTCTGGTTTAGTGATTTATTTCATTTCCTTAGGGATTGGTTTTTCTCCTAGACTAATCTTGGATTATTATTTATTTGGAATGCCATTTTATTCTTTAATAAAATATTTTGGAGCAAATCTGATTGTTTCTTTAGGATTACATTCTTCAACTAAAAATTTGCAATTTTTGCAACACTTTGAAGTCTTCTTAATTCTTGTGGCAATTTCTCCTTTTTTATACAAATTATATAAAATAAATTTTAATAAAAATAAAAAAATTATTTTATTTTTATTATTTTCATTTCTTGTATTTTTTGTGCGGGCCGCAAATATAAAATATTTCTTTATAATATCTCCATTAATAATAATTTTACTAAGTAATTTTATTACAGAAAAAAATCTAAAAGTTCATTGTTTAATTTCGATAGGGATTATTGTTCTTTTAACATTTACTTTCTTTGGAGTGAATGAATTAAACAATGATAAACTTATTCAAAAAGATATAAAAAATATTATGAATGATTTTAATTCTGAGTACATCTTAGGGGGCCCATTTGAAAGTTTAGACTTTGCTACTTTTTCTTGGGAAGAGAGGCCATATTTTATTTGGTGGCAAGATTATTTGGCAAGTTTGGAAGGTAAAGAAAATTTGAGAGAGTATAATTTTAAGTTTAACTCGAAAATACCATTGAATGAAATGCTACAATTTTCAGTTCTATTTGATAGATTTGAAAATAAAACTTATGAAAATTTTATTTTAGTTACTCAAAAAACTCAAGAAGAATTTCCTGAACTTAAAAATTTTAAGTTGAAGAAATGTTATGAAACTCTCTGTGTTTATACCTCTTAAAATATATATTAGATATGAATAAACTTTATAATACAAAATAATTTGGGTAAATCATGTTATCTATAGTTATGCCTGCCCACAATGAGGAAGGCTCCATTGAAGAAACAATAAAAGTTTTTAATAAGGTCCTCAAAGAAGAGAAAATTGCTCATGAAATATTAGTTGTGAATAATGGGAGTTCAGACAATACAGAAAAATTACTCCTGCAACTGGAGAAAGATCTAAAAGAATTGAGGCACATTAATGAGCCTCGTAAAGGGTATGGGTTGGCCGTGATTAAAGGGTTGGAAAATTTTAAAGGAGATTATGTCACAATAGTTATGGCAGATTATTCTGATAGCCCAAAGGATTTGCTTAAATATTATTACGAAATAAAAAAAGGTTATGATTGTGTTTTTGGATCACGATTTATTAAAGGAGGGGAAACCTTTAATTATCCCAGGCATAAATTAATTTTAAATCGGCTGGGAAATGTGGCAATAAAGATTCTTTTTGGAATTAAATACAATGACACATCAAACGCTTTCAAAATTTATAAAAAGGAAACCATAGAAGGGCTAAAACCTTTTATTAGTAAACAATTTAATCTCACGATTGAACTTCCGCTAAAGGCTATTGTCAGAGGTTATTCTTATTCTGTTGTTCCGAATAAATGGAGAAATAGAAAAGCGGGAGTTGCTAAATTTAAAATTCAAGAAATGGGAAGTCGATATTTTTTTATAATTTTTTATTGCCTTTTAGAAAAATGGTTGTCTCAAGGAGATTATAAAAAATAATTATTTGATGGTTTTTAATAAATCAAAAGCGGTTCTTACATTTACTTTGAATCTATTAAAAGATTTTATTCTCAATGCATGTTTGAATATCTTTAAAGGTCTTAAATAAAATTCTCTGTATGCTTTCTTGGATGCATTAATTAAATCTTCTTCGGAAATATTAGGTAATCTATGCACTGGTTTGGTGTGAATTCCATAGTCATCAAAATTATAATTGGTGATTAAATTTTGTTTTTTTAATTGATCAAAAATCTTTGTTCCAGGAAAAGGTTTTAGAATGTGAAACTTGGCTACATCTGGATCTATTTTCTTTGCAAAGTTTATTGTATTCTTTATTGTTTCAGAAGTTTCTCCTGGAAGACCAAACATAAAAAAACCCCAAGTCTCCAAACCTATTTTTTTTGAAAGTTCATAGGCTTTTTCAATTTGTGCCAAATTAGTTCCTTTTTCAACATTATCTAAAATTATTTGATTTCCCGACTCTACTCCAAAACAAACGCTATATGTACCCATTTCTTTTAACCATCTTAAAATGTCTTCGTCTACCTGATCTGCTCTTAATCCATTCGGAAATGCGAATTTTATTTTAATTGCTTTGGATAAAATTTCATCATGAATTTGTTTAACTCTTTGTTTATTTAATGTAAAATTGTCATCCCAAATGTGAATTTCCTTCACTTTATATTTTTTTATTAAATGCTCTATCTCTTCCATAACATTTTTTGAACTTCTAAATCTTACCTTCCTTGAAAATATATATTTTGTGCAACAATAAGTGCATGCATGGGGGCATCCTCTTGAGGTCATTATCGGCATTACTGGTGATAAAAATGAGTCTGGATAAGAGTAATTACTATGTTTAAACAATTCTCTTGCAGGAAAAGGCAAATCATCTAAGTTCTTAATTAAATCCCGATTAGGATTATGGATAATCTTTTTATTTTTCTTAAATGAAATGCCTTTTATGGAAGATATTTCTTTTTTCTTTTCTAAAGAATCTAATAATTCCAAAAATGTTTCTTCCCCTTCTCCGCGTACAAGGAAATCAATGTTTTCATTTTTGATACATTCCTCTGGATAAATTGTTGCATGTATTCCGCCTAAAACCGTTATTGCACGAGAGTTTTCTTTTACTACTTCAAAAATTTTTGATGCTTGCCCGAAAGTTGGTGTTGTTGCGGTTAAACCAATTAGAGAATAATTCGCTATAATTTCTTTTAAATTGCTCAAACTAATCCCATCAGCATCTATATCAATTATCTTTACAGAATGCCCTGATTTTAGTAAAACAGCCCCAAGATATGCTAATCCTAAAGGAGGATGGTCAGGAGATTTAAATTTTCCATAAACCTTTCCTTCAGGAGGATTAATTAATAAAACTTTCATATTTTAAAAATTAGAAGTTCATTTATAAGAATTTATCTTTTCTATTATTCAATTAATTCTTTTCCTTTGATTTCGGATAAACAATAAAATAAAGAAGATTTGTAAATTTTTCCAGAAAAACTATACTCAAAGATTATGTCAAAAAGAAGATGTAAGGTTAAACCTAGTAAAATAAAATAAAAGTAATTTGTAAAAAATAATCCAAGTAAAAATATTAAAATTAAAAATTCAATACTATGTAAAATAAAAACTCCTCCGTAAAAATTTTTTTGTAATTCTTTGTTTAAGTTTAGAAATTTTTGCATCTTACTATAAAAAAAATTTACGGCCCTTTTTAGACTAAAATCTTTTTTTTTGTAAACATAATAAGTGTAATGGTCTACGTCGATAAAAATTGATGAGAGAAAAATTAAGAATAAGCCGATTAAATTTATTTTTGGAAAAAGGAAAAATAAAATTCCGCAGAAGATTACTCCAACTAAAATATGATATTTGACTAACATTTGTTTAAAATAGAAATATGTTTTTTAAAGTTTCAGGAGTGGTTTTAATGGTCCATTCTTTTCATTATTTCTGAGAATGCTGGACGAGTTATGAAAACTCCTGCTGATATTCCGATGATTGTTGTTATTGCAAAACCTTTTAATAATCCTGCTCCCGCCCACATTAAAGGTATGAGTGAAACTAAAGAAGTTATGTATGCTCCTAGAATTATTGCAAATGCTCGTTTTAGCCTTTCCTTGAGCGTTAGTAATCCTTTCATTGTCGATTCATCCATCAGAATGATTAAATCGTCTAAGCCTGTACCTATTGTAGCGATTATTCCGGCAATGCTAGGTAAATCTAGGTTCCATTCAATAAGAGAAGCTATTCCTAAAATAATTATAATTTCGGAGAAACTAATTAAAAGTAAAGCTATGGAAGATTTTATTTTTCTATATTTTGCAAATATTATTATTGCGACCGCAATTAATGCTACTAGGCCTGCTAAAAGAATCGACCTTATGAAATCGCTTCCAAGAGTTGGAGAGATTGTGTCTAATTTTACTATTTCTAATTTGTAGGGTAAACTTCCCGTGATTAAAATTGTTTGAAGATCTTTCATTTCTTTTTCTGCTGTGGCATATGCTTCTTCTTGAGTTTCTCCAGAACCCGAACCTTGAATTGAAATTTGGGTTGTTACTCTTCCCTTAAGTCCTTCGCTGATGTACAAACTTTTGTCTTCTAATAATTTGTCGTCCAAATAGAAATCTAATTTTTTAGAAAGATAACTTCCTTGGGCTGTTTTGTTCACAGATAAATTTGCCGTTATTTCTGCATGTCTCTTTGCAGCTTCCTCACTTAGAAAAACTGCAAATCTGAAACTACAAAAATATCCTCCATTTCCATCTTGCCCACAGGATTCTATTCCTGCCTGTTGCCCGGATCTTGCTACGGAAGTAACTCCCTTTTCTTTTCCGCCTTCGAATACCACATCATCTCCAATCTTCGCCTCGAACTTACCTTGTTCTCCAACTAATTTTTCTAAATCATTTGGAGTTACTCCTGCGATTTCTATACGTACATAATGGTTTCCAGATAAATCCGAAATTGGTAGCACTTTCACGTCGGAGATTCCGTAAACATTTAATCTGTTTTCTATTACTTCTGCTAAATCCATTGCGTCTGCCGAAGTTAATTCAAAATCTTGTGCTTTGATTAAAGCTCTTGAACCACCCATTAAATCTAATCCCATTTTTATGTTTGTTTTTGGGATTTCTGAGATAGTTATTTTTGGTAGTTCGTTTGAGAATAAAATTACTGATGAATCTTTTGTTGTGATTGTTGTTTTTATGCTTTCACCGGAATAATCTTTTTGAGAAAATATTTCTGAAAAATCTTTAACACTCTCTACCGATTTTCCGTCTATGGCGGTTATCACTTGTCCCTGTCTTAGACCTTGATCAAATGCGGTTGAATTTGAATCTACACTTGTGATTAAAACTCCTTCCTGTAAAAAAGTTGGGGGGAAACCAAATATGGATAAAAATGAAAGTAACAAGACAATTATTAAAAGCCAAATTTTCCAGCCGAGTTTCATTGTTTTTTCCTCAACATATACCATTTAAGAATTGAAACGTTTGTAATCCATGTGTTAAAAATATCAAAAACAAGCCCGATTACAAGAATTGTGAAAATCTGTGCAAGAATGAGTGAAAATGATTTTACTACAATTAGTGCGAAAGTTATTGCCAACAGCGACGTCAAAGTCATTGTGGTTCCAGTTTTGAATGAGTTGTAAATTCTTTCGTTTAAACTTCCTTCGTTTCTTTTTAGAACTCTCGTGGTCAATAAAATATCTGTATCCACGGAATAACCAATCAGCATTAGGAATGCTACAATACCCGCGCTTGACATTTTTATTCCAAGTAAATTTACTAATGTGAGCGTCATTAAAATATCTGCGAATGCGGAAAGGATTACCGCTGCTGACGGAACAAAGGAACGGAACATAATGAAAACCACAATCCCCATGAAAATGAAAGCTACGAGAATTGCAACTAAAAGTTGCTTGTAGGAACTTTCACTAAGGCTTGATCCAGTAAATTCAAAACTTGAATTCTCGTCGTTAAGTTCGTGCCCAATAAATTTTTCAATTAAATCTTTTGTATAATCCCCGTCTGATTTTGTTTCTATTACTATGGCTTTTCTTTCTTGAGTCACCACATCATAAATTTCACGGGTGTTCAAATCTTCTAATTTCGAGGACAATTCGTTTTGTAAATCTTGTACGTTTATTTCTTCATAGAGTGTTACGGAAGTTCCACCTGTTAAAGAAATATCTTTGTAAATAAAATCGTTGTTAGTTTTGTAAAAAAATCCTAAATAGACAAATGAAAAAAGTAAAATTAACAACGGAATTAAGAGAAGTGTCTTATAGTGTTTGTCGTGGAATTGTTTTATTTTGTTTTTCATTTTGTTTTTTTTTAATTTATATGCGCCGGCCGGGATTCGGACCCGGGTCAACTGGTTTCTTCATTGAATACTTGGAAGCCAGTTATACTACCACTATACTACCAGCGCGTATAGTTTATTATCTTAACTTTAGTTTTTAAGTTTTACTTCTCTTTAAAATGTTCCTTTCTATGACAATTTGAACATAAAATTTGGTATTTTCGTTGCTCATTTATTCGAAATTTCAGAATTGTTCGCCTTCGACAGTCTTGGTTCAAATTCTACGCCCGAGAAAGGATTTGACTTCGCGAACAAGTCGCTCGCTCGTCTTCCCAAGCGTGGTAAAACGAAACCACCGGTTCAAATCTAAATAAACGCCCGAGAAAGGATTTGAACCTTCGACTTCTTCCTTAGGAGGGAAGCGCTCTATCCAGACTGAGCTACCCGGGCAGGAGATATCCGTTATACGGAATATTTTAAAAGAGGAAATGTAGTTTAAAAAATATGCTGGTAAAAATTTTAGGCTTGGTGGATTTGATTGCAGGATTAATTTTAATTTTCCAGAGCGAGATTAACCTTCCATTGAAAGTGGCTCTTTTTTTTGGAATGGTTCTTTTGCTTAAATCTTCTTTAGGGATGTTGAAAGATTTCGGAAGTTGGATTGATTTTCTTGGGGGAATTTTGTTTTTGTCGTCGGTGTTATTTTCAACTCCTTCGATTATTGGAATAATTATTGGACTTTTATTAATTCAAAAAGGTATTTTTAGCTTTATAGAATTATTTTGAAACTTTTTTTGAGAATTCTTTCAAATCTTTTTTCAATTCATCTAAAGCTTTTGAAAATATTTCTTTAACTTCTAATTGTCCGAAAGATTCCAGAGTTATAATTAATTCATCTTTAGGAACTAATTGTATTGCATCTTTTCCTTTTTTCTTGCAGTAGTCCGTACATGCCTCACATAGGTCGCATTTGTATTCGTCTTTTGTTGTTATTTTTCCGTCTTTAACTTGGAAAATTCCTTTTGGGCATTTGTTTGCAACTTCTGGTGGGCAAGTTTTGTCAATTTTTATATCAACTGAATTTCTGTAAAACATAATTCCTGGTGAGAATTTTGAGTGATCAATTCCTTTTCCTAATTTTGCTGTTGCAACAACTTCAATTTCTTGTCCATCATTTAAGAAAGTTATTGGAACTTCGCCGTAAACTACTTCTGCTTTTCCTGTGAATTCCCCTGCTTTTACAAATCCTGGTTTTTTAGAAGATAATTTTATTTCTATTTTTGTTTTGTCATCGTGAGATTTTTCTGTCTTTAAAGAAAGTAAACCAATTCTGTTTGCGATTGTTTCATCATAAAGAGCTGAATCATTTTTTGAGATTTCTACTTCGTCCACGGCTAAAATTGGGACAAAATTTAAGTACCTTCTGATTGCGTTTGCTAAACTTTCTTCTGTTTTTGCACTGAACACAATTTGATTTTCTTTTTTGCTTATGATTTCCATTTTATATCAAAAATTTTATGGTTTTTAAGACTATCTAAGGTCTTCTTCCCCGTCTTCCTCCTTTCTTCTTTGGTCCTCCACGAGGAATTCTTGTGGTGTCTAAAATATTCAAAATTTTGAATCCTTCTCTTGTAAGGTTTTTCACGATTGCATGAGCACCTGGACCTGGAGCCGGGTTTCTTGTTTTAGCTCTTATTTGCACAAATAAATTTTTGATTCCTAATTCTTTCATTGTTTCAGAAATTCTTTTTGAGATGAACATCGCGATTGTTGGGTTTGCTTTAAGTCTGCTATGTTTTGTTACCATTCCACCAGTTACTTTCACAATTGTTTTTCCAGACATGTCTGTAACATGTGCAAGAGTATTATTGAAAGTCGCATAAATATTCACAACAGCCTCGTATTCTTTCTTTTGTTTTTTATCTTTTGAATCTTCTTTTGATTTTTTCTTGTCTTCAACTACTTCTTCTTCAGTTTCAACTACTTCTTCTTGAACTTCTTCTATTTTTTCTTTTTTATTCATTTGATTCCTCCGTGTTTTCCTCTTCTGGTTTCTCTTCTACCTTTTTAGTTTTTGCTTTTTTAGTTTTAGCTGTGATTTTCTTTTCTAAACTAATTGGAACAATGTAAGAAGGAGTGTTAACAACTTTCCCGTCGACCAATATTTTTTTATGAGTAATCATTTGTCTTGCGGTCTTTGTTGTTGTTGCTAATTTTTTTCTCACAACTAAAGTTTGAAGTCGTCTTTCTAAATAATTTTTTTTATCTAATGAAAGAACATCTGAGATGGAATTTACTTCAATTCCTATTTTTTTTAATCGGTTGAAAAGTGCTTGTTGTTCTTCTAAAGGTGCTTTAATTAATTTCTTTGCTTTTTCTCTCATTGATTTAATTTTAGCGTCGGCTTTCCATATTTCTTTTTTGTTTTTTAGTCCAAATTCTTTTTTTATTTCTGCTTCTTCGTCGATTCTTACTTTGTCAAATGGTCGTTTTGGTCTTGAGTATAGTTTATGTTTTCTTTTCATTTTTATTTATTTTTTTTCTTTATTCCAGAACCCTTCTTTCTGTTTCTTCGGAAATTGCTCTTTGTTCTCTGTCCTCGAAGAGGTAATCCAGAAGTGTGCCTGAAACCTTTGTAACTTTTAATTTTTTTCAATCTCTTAATATCAAATTCTTTTTGTAATTCTAAATCACTTCCAGTAAGATGTTTGCTTTCTCCTGTTTCAAAATCGTCTCTTCGATTAAAAAGATATGTTGGAATTGGAGGATTTTTTAAAAATTTAGAAATTTTGTCAATTTCTTCGGGAGTTAAAGAACCAATTTTTCTTTTTTTATCGAGATTAAGTAATTTGCAAACTGCATTTGATAATGTCCACGAAACACCTTTTATTTTTGTCAAACCTGAGTAAAGAGTCATTTTACCCTCGACATCTTTTGAGAGAATTCTAACTACTCTTTCTTCCATTTCTTTGTTTGTTTGCATTTTTTGTTCCATTTTATTTTGTGAAAAGGTTGTACCTTTCAAATTCTGTAAGTTCTTGGAAAATTCTTTTTCCTATCGCTTTGTCTGGGTTTGGCAAATTCGAGATTCTTTTTGAGATGTCCTCAAAAGATTCAAAAAGTTTTTCTTTCCTTTTTTCGAGAATCTCTTTCATATATTTTTTTCCTAAACCTGGAAGTAATTCAATTTGATGAATTCTTTTGTTTATTGGTTCTGCCTCATTGAAAAATTTAAGGAATTGCGGTTCTCTTTCCTTTACAACCTTTTCAATGAATTCCGAAAGCTGTTGTTTTGCCTGTTCGGTTATTTTCTCTCGTGGAAGCCTTCCAAGAATATAATATATTTTGTCTCGCTTGCCTTCTCCAATGTATACCCGTTCTCCTATTTTTAAATCTATTCCTCGTCTGGGAACTAGTTCTAAAATAGTGAGATTATTCTCTCCGATAGCCTGAACTATTGGCATCATTTTTGTTCCTAACGGATAACCATGTTGGAGATATTCTAGTACTATTGCATATTCTTCTTTTGTCTTGTCCATTTTCTTTATTTGTATTGTTTAATAATATCGAGTATTTTTTTTGTTTCATCTTCGTCTAATCCCATTCCGGTAAAAATTTTATTAAGGTCTTCCTCTGTGTCAGGAAGTAAGTCAATTACTTTTGCTAATTGTTCTTCTTTCATTTTCATTAAATCCAATTCTTCTAATTTTTGTCTCATCTCTTTCGCTTCTTTAGATTTAAGTTTAACGAAACTTTTCATGAATGCCAAAACTTCTGCTTGGTTTTCTTGTTTCTTGTCAAGGAACTCTTGAGCTTCTGACATGCTTAAAGGTTTATTTTCGATTATCATTTAGTTTGAGATTGTCTTTATTTTTTTTAAATGTATTGGCTCGAGGATAAATGTCTTTTCTTTTGCTTGGTCTTTTATTTTTACGATGTAAGATTTTCCTCGTTTGCCGTCTACAACTCCAGTTCTTCCTTGAAGTCGTTTCGGAAAACTTGCTTGAAGAGATTGTTCTCTTGTAACTGCTACGCTATCTCCTGGATTTAATTCTTGGAAATATTTGCTAAGCTGTAACTTTCCTCTGGTTCGAATAGGTTTTCTTCCGCTCATAAGTATTCGAGAAATAATTCCTTTAAAAAACTATCTTTTATTAGGAAAATTTGGGTTTAATGTCTCGGAAAGGGTCTTGAAGCGTGCAACACAAATCGTCTCGCTCATTTGCCTCACCCATGTTATTTTTTATGGTTTCAAACATCTTTTCTCCGAAGACTTTGACGCCACATTTTTGACAAACATCTAAGACTGCACTTGCAGAAATTTCAACACCACAATATAAACATTTTTTCATTTTGCTTATCCCTTTTAATTAACTTCCATTTAAGAAAAAATTAGTTTTTAAAGTTATATGTTAGAAATTATTATTCATACCTTAGCGCCTGAGCGGGTTTTAATTTTGAGGCTTGCATTGCGGGTAGAACTCCAGAAAGTGCGCCCACTATGAACGAGAAAGCTAATGCGCTTAAAATTAAAGTCATGCTTGTGTCAGCTTGTAAAAGACTTGTGCCGAGTGCGACGACGGCGATGTATTCTGCTCCTTTGCTTAATCCGATTCCGATTAAAACTCCGATTACTCCTCCGACCACACCTAACAATCCTGCTTCAAATAAGAAAACTAAAAGTATGTCTGAGTTTTTTGCACCGACGGCTTTCATTGTTCCAATTTCTTTTGTTCTTTCAATTACTGCCGTGTACATTGTGTTCATTATTCCAATTCCACCGACGATTAAAGAAATCGCTGCGATTCCAACTAAGACTGCTTGCACGACTCCGAAAATGCTTTGAAAACTTTCTAAAAGTTGTTCGGAAGTTGTTACAGAAAAAGTTTCTTGATCTTCTTTTTCATCTCGGAATTGTCTTAACTTTCTTTCAATTGTCTCGGCAACGTCGGCAGGATCTAATCCTTTTTCTGTTTTAACAATTATTTGGCTTTCTTCATCTTCAATGTTTAATATTTCTTTTAGCGTGTCTTTTGGAATGTAAAGGATGTTGTCGTCGATAGGGTTTCCTATTTTTTCCATCACTCCTACGACTTTGAAATCATATCCTTCAATTTCGATTGTGCTTCCGAGTTGCATTGATTTTTCCCAAGTGTCTTTGTAAATATGGTTGTAACCGACGACGACTTTGAATTTGTCTCCGTCTTTTAGAATTCTTCCGTCGAGAAGTTTTATTAATCCCGTGTCAGTCATCCTTTCAAAATCTTCTGCGGCGATTCCTGTTGAATAACCAATTCCGGATTCGCCTTTGAAAAAAGCTTGTCCTTGTTTTACTAAATATCCTGAAGCGTATTCGACTCCTTTTATATTTTGAATTAATTCTAAATCTTTACTTGTTAAAATTAGAGAAGGCCCCGCGGTTCCAGGAGGCCCCATTCCTTTTGGTTGGATAATTATTGTGTCGCTTCCTAATTGTTCGAATTGTTCTGTGATTGCGTTTTGTAATCCTTGTCCTAAAGACATTAATGCAACTACTGCCGCGATTCCGATAAAAATTCCAATCATTGTTAGCCAGCTTCGTAATTTACGCCTTCGCATGTTGTTCGCTGCTAAGAAAAAATAATCTTTCATGGAGTTACCTCCGCTTCTTTCTCTTTTTCAAAACCCTGTAAAGAATATATGTGAGAACTAAAATTGTTATTACAAAATAAATTATATAGTTCGGTTTTTTTACAAGTCCTAATTCTTGAGCTTGGTTAAGTGAATAAGTTTTTACTTCGATTGTTTTTGTTAAAGTGAATTCTTTGTTTGTTGCGTCTTTGAATTTTAAAGTTAGAGGCAAGTTAATTGTGTTTGAAGCTGTTGGGCTTATGTAAACTCTGTAATCCACTTCGTCGAAATCGTCGCTGTCAACATCTCCAACATATTGTTCGTTTTCTGAAATGAAATCAATTCCTGAAACTTCGCTTGTTTCTAAATACAAAAATTTTATGTCAGCTAATCCGGAGTTTACAATTCTTACTGAGATTGTATTTTCTATTCCTTTGATTAAAGTTATTTCATTGTTGAGAGATAAAGATAATTCGGGTGCGGAGTTTACAATTACGCTAATTAATTCTTGTTTTGAAGATTTTACTATTGTTTCGTTTTCTAAATATTCGTAGTTGATTTGAACAGGTATTTTGTAAATTCCGGATTTTGTTTCTGGTAAAGTTATTAATTTGAATGAGAAACTTTCTTCGTCGCCTTCATCTAAATCATCTAAGAATTTTTCTGAGCTTGATTGATAAGGTGCAAATGGTGTTTCTCCAGTTAAATCTAATTTGATTTGTAAATTTTGCACGTCGTATTCAAAGATGTTTTCTAAATCTAAAGAAATTGAAAAAGTTTCTCCAGGTGCCACTTGATCTGGCGAGCTTGACATGTCTGTGATTGAAATTGCTGAAACTAAAAACATAGTTGCAACTAATAAAAGCGGTAGTGTAAAAATTAAAGTTTTTGTTTTTGTGTTCATCTTGATACGGCCTCTGAAATCAGTTTACAAAATTTTTCATATGAACTATGTGTTGGAAGAACCTCTCTTGAATTTTGCTCACTTACATAGAAAAAATCATAATCCCTGGGAACTTCAAGAGTCAAATGTTCTATTGACAAAGGGTCTTTCTTCGCACAGCCAAAAAAGTTCGGAATCTTTCTAATTAACTCAAGCTTTTGTATTCCCCAAGTTGGAGGATCGGATTTATATGGAATAATAATCATAGATATTAATATTGCAGATAGAGAGTCTAATGGATCTAATTCAATTGGCAGTATTACCCCATGTGGAAGTTTGAGTGATTCTAAGTCTCTTGGTTTTTTTGCGTTCATTTTCATTTAACAATCCTCCCATCCTTCATTTTTAAAGTTTTCCTACCATACCTCAAGAGACCTAAATCATGTGTAACTAGAATTATTGTTTTTCCTTTTTTATTTAACTCAACAAAAAGGTTCATAATTTCTAAACCTGTTTTGGAATCAAGGTTTCCTGTTGGTTCGTCCGCGAGAATCACGTCAGGATTATTTGCTAAAGCTCGCCCAATTGCGACTCTTTGCCTTTCTCCTCCTGAAAGTTCGTTAGGAAAATGGTCTCTCCTGTGAGATAATTTAACATCTTCGAGAATTCTTTCAGCGACTCTGATTTTCTCTTCTTTGGGAACTTTTTGAAAAGTCATTGGAAGATAAATGTTTTCGAGAGTTGTTAGAGTTGGAATTAAATTGAAGGTTTGGAAAACGAAACCGATTTTTTTTCCTCGGATTTGAGCGAGTTCGGATTCTTCAAGGTGCGCGATGTTTTGTTCTTCTAAATAAATCTCTCCGTCAGTGGGCAAGTCTAAGGCGCCGACCATGTTCATCATTGTGGATTTTCCTGAACCCGATGGTCCGATAATAATTACAAAATCTCCTTTGTTTATTTCGGTGCTCACTCCATCCAGGGCTTTCACTATGTTGTCTCCCATTGGATAATGCTTGGTCACATTTTCAAGTTTGATTAATGTTTTTTGTTTCATTTTACCTTGAATTTCGGACAAATTTAGATATATAAGGTTTGTGGATGATATAGTAAGTTTTAAAAACTAAATTTCAGGATTAATAATATGATAATTCCAGTAAAATGTTTTTCGTGCGGAAAACCTATCGGGCACCTTTGGGAAGAGTTCAAGAAAAGGACAATTGAAGGCGAAAACCCAAAGCAAGTTTTGGATGAATTAGGTTTAGAAAGATTTTGTTGTAGAAGTGTTTTCTTAGGTCAAGCTGATTTAGTTGAATTGATTTCTAAGTTTAAGAAATAATTTTATTTAATTTTCCACTTTGATGAATGATTGCATTCTGGACAGGTTACGCTTTTCATTCCTTTGCTGATTCTTATTTTAGGATTTTTGTAAGGGGCGAAACATTTTTTGCAGAAAGTTTTTTTTAAATTATTTAATTGAATGTTGTGCTTCATTGCGAATCGTTTTGTTTTCGCGACTTGTTTTGGAGTTTTGTTTTGAATGTCTACAAAGAAAGATTTTATTTTTTCTTTTGCTTCTGTTTTGGATATTTTTTTCATAAACAATTAAAGAAATGATAGTATAAAAAGAATGTGAAAGTAAATCTAAAGATTTCCAATCATTTTATTAAAATAAAATGAAAGACAGCTTGAGGGATTCGCGCCTTGCGGGGCACTAAAACCAGCAACGTCGGAAGCTTAACTTCTGTGTTCGGAAAGGGAACAGGTGTTTCCAACCGACTATGGCCGTCTTCAAAATTAGAGAAGAACTGGAGTATTTAAAAGTTTTGATTTGTTTTTTCTAGGAGTTCTTCTTTGGAAACGGCGTAGGTTCCGACTTTTCCCACTGCAATTCCTGATGCAATATTTGCAAGAATTGAAGAATCATAAACGTCTAAACCAGAGGATAAACCTAGCGTTGCTAAAGCCGTGAAAGTGTCCCCCGCGCCGGTTACTTCTTCAACTTTTTCTGCGCGGGTTGGAATCATTTTTGAACCGCCATTATTATATACATATGCACCATTCTCTCCACAAGTAATCACAATATATTTTGGGTGAATTTTTTCACATATTTCTTCGCTCATTTTGTATAAAGTTTGAGAGTCGTGATTATAAGAAATTCCGGACATTTCTTCCGCCTCTTTTTCATTTGGACAAATTAAAGTACATCCTTCAAAATATTCTATATTTTTTGGTTTTGCGTCTACAACTACCGGAATATTATTTTGTCTTGCGAGAGCAATCATTCTTTGAGTGAATTCTTTTGAGAAAACTCTTTTAGCGTAATCTGAAAAAATTATTGCGTTATAAGTGTTTATTCTGGAGTTTAAATTTTCAAAAGTTTCATCTTGAAGCTCTTGAATTATTGGGCATAAAATACAATTTCCCTCTTCGTCATATTCTCCTAAATCAGATCTGTGTACATATTTTCCATCAACAAAAATTCTTGCTTTTACAATTGTTGGAAATTCATTTGAAAAAATTCCTTCAATTCCTATTCCCTCTTTTGAAAACATATCTTTCAAACGACTTCCGTAAACATCGTCTCCAATTATTCCATAAATATCACATTCTGCTCCTGAAGAAGTAATTGTCTTTGCTACATTTCCTGCTCCACCTAAATAAAATTTTTCGGTCGCCCAGATTATTTTTGCATCCAATCCTTCTGGATTTTTTCTCAAGGATGTTCGTCCCCTTTCTGTACGATCTAAAATTATATCTCCGATTACCGCAATTTTTCTTTCAGAAAACTTTTCTATAGCATCCACCAAATTCTTCATAGCAAACAAAATTATTTTTCCTTTAAAAGAATTAGGTAGATTTAGTAGTTGGAAAGTTTTATAAAGTGAAATTTGCTGAGATTTCTACCTGCGAGTTAATCGCGATAGCGGGATTCAATGAATTCTGTTAAATTAAGATGAAATCAAAAACACTTATTGAAAAACAAATGACGAGGAAGAAAAGTTCGGATGTAGTTGAGACAATTATTTCGGCTAAGAAAAATGAGAATTGGTTTGAAGTTGCGGAAGTTCTTTCTGGACCTCGAAGAAAAAGATTGGATATAAATTTGAATGATATCGACGCTGGTTCTGAAGTCGGAGATGTTATTGTTGTTCCTGGAAAAGTTCTTTCTCAGGGTGAAGTTACTAAAAAAATTAAAGTTGTTGCCTTAGGTTTTTCTGAAGTTGCTAAAGAAAAGTTATTAAGTTCTAAATGTGATGTTTTAACTATCCTTGAAGAAATTAAAAAAAATCCTGAAGGGAAGGGAATTAAAGTTTTAAGGAGTAAGAAAAAATGAAAGTAATTGATGGAAAAGGAATTGCGATGGGAAGAATTGCGAGTCATGTTGCAAAAGAATTATTGAAGGGTGCGGAAATTGCAGTTATTAATTGTAATGAAGCAATAATCACTGGAAATAAGAAAACTATTAAGGAAGAATTTTGGATAGAACGACAAAGAGTTGGAACCATACAAAAAGGTCCGAAGATTTTGCGTTCGAGTGATAGAATTGTTAAACGAGCGATTCGAGGGATGTTGCCAGAGCATAGATTTGGTCGAGGACGAGATGCTTGGAAAAGAGTTAAGTGTTATGTTGGAATGCCAAAAGAACTAGAAGGGCAAAAAATTGAAAGTTTGAAAAAGACTAAAAAGTTGAAATCAATTGAAGTACAGGAGCTTGGGAAAAGACAATGATAAGAATAACAGTTTCAGGAAAAAGAAAAACGGCAATTGCGAAAGCGATTATCACTGATGGTTCTGGAAAAGTTACTTTCAATGGTAAAAATTATAAAAATTTGTATATGTTTGATAGGTTGAGAATCGATGAACCGTTGAGAATTGCTGAAAGTGTTTTAGGAAAATTAGATTTTGACGTTACTATCACTGCTAAAGGTGGTGGAGAAAAAGGGCAGGTTGATGCTGGGCGACTTGCTTTGGCGAAGGCGATTGATAGATTTGTTAAAAAAGCTGAATTGACAAAAGCATTTTTGGATTATGATAGAAATCTTTTGGTTGCAGATGTTCGAAGAAAGGAAGCTTACAAACCTGGAGATTCTAAAGCACGAAGTCAAAGGCAAAGTTCTAAGCGTTAAGATTTTTTAATTCCTAATTTTTCTAATTTATTTTGAACGTGATTGAAAAGTGTTGAGGATAAAATTGGTTTGTGGTTTCCTTCGTGGATTTGATTGTTGAATTTTATTTTTCCTATGTAAGTAAAATTTGTTAAAACTTTTTTTAATCCGTTGACTGAGAAATTGTGTTTTTTTGAAAGTTGTGTTAAACTTATATTTGAGTTTAAAAATTCTTCAAATATTTCTTCGACTTCTCTGAAGTTTTGCGCTGGAATTAATTTTCCGTTTTCGAGATTGTAGCCGAATGCCGGCCGAGACATTAATTCTCCTTTAGATGCTTTGTCAATCATGCCTTGTTTTTGTAATTCTCCTCGAAGGTTTTCTATTTCAATCTCTTTTTCACAATGTGGGCATTTCATTTTAATATTAATTTAATTTTGTTTATTAATTTGTTGTTTGGACAGTTGTTTGTTTACTCCGAGCTTGTTTTGGACCTGTTCAAACAGGTGTTTGTTTAAGATTGGTTGATGTTGGCCGTTTGATTCTTCGTTTGCAAATTTGACTTTTCCTAAATATGTTGTGTTCATAAGGAGTTTTTTTATTCCAGATGTTGTCATTCCATTTCTTTTTGCTAATTGGGTTAAACTGGTTGGGGTGTGTAGATATTCTTCGAATATTTTTGCGATTATTTCTGATTCTTCATTTGGGACAAGTTGTTTGTCTACTAGTTTGTAACCTTTCGGGGCTTTTGTAATAAACCCCCCTTCTTTGGCTTTACGCGCCATTCCAAATTTTGTTCTATCCCCAATTATATTTCTTTCAAATTCTGCAAAGGCGGAGATTATATGAAACATTAATTTTCCTGATGCGGAAGCAGTCTCAATTTTATCTTGTAAAGAAACAAAATCTATCCCGAGATTTTTTAGATAATCTATAGTGAGAATTAAATCTTTTAGACTTCTGGAAAAACGATCAAGCTTGTAGATAAAAATTGCCGAGAATTTGTTGTTTTTTGCATCTTCGAGCATTTGTTGCATTTCTGGTCTTTTCAAATCTTTTGCGGACTTTCCTTCATCCCGGTAAATTTTAAAAATTTCGTAACCCAAAGCTTTGGCATAATTTTCTAAAGATTCTTGTTGGGCGTTTAATGAAAACCCATGCTGTGCCTGGTCTTGGGTTGAAACTCGGACGTAAATTGCTGCAAGTGGTTTGTTTTGATTCATTTTATAGATTTTAGTAATTTCTTAAGATTTTCTTTAGTTTTGCCATACCAATAAATATTTTTGATAAAATTAACTTTTGAAAGCCATTTATAATCTAAATGCTCCCATTTTGTTATTTTTGGGTTAGCATGCTTAACTTTTACAACAAATGCTTTTTCATGCTTTAGAATACCAGAATCTTTTGGCCATTCATAATCCCCTGAAATGTCGGTTGGATTAATCTTTAAAATTTGTAGTTTAGTCTCTTCTTCAACTTCACGCTTAACTGCATCTTCAAAACTTTCATATTTTTTAACTCCTCCAGTCACCACAAACCATTCATCAATTTTCATATGCTTAGGATTTGTTCTTAATAAAAGAAATTTGTTGCGGTCAGAATAAATAATTGCTAAAACTTTATTATTAGTGTCTTTTACATTCATTTTTCCTCTTTATTTTGTTTACTTAGGGTATTCATCTCCTAGTTCACGTGTATTTAGGGTGCCCTAAGTATATAAACTTATCGTTTAAAACACATTAACTACATATTTTTTAACCAATCTCGAGCATTTTTGGAAATTTATTCATTTAGGTTAGCTTTGTGAAGAGGCGTATTCTTCATATGTAAAAATCTCTATTTGTCTATTGCTTACTGAAAGCAAAGAACCGTCTCGCTTAGAATGTGTTTCGATTTCATAAATCAACTCGTCAGCTGGCCCCGGCATTATGTTTCTAACAATAAAATAGTTTGAGCCATCTACACAATTAAATTTTTTTCCCTGAACTTTTTCGAGAATTTCTTGGAGGTTATCTCCCATTGTTTTTTGAATATTCTAAAGTTTATATTAATTTGGGTGGTAAATTTTGGAGATAACTTAATTGACCTGTGCAGGATGTGCACTTAGGTTAGGTTAGTTAATTATATTATCTGTGCTCTGGCGTGCATAGGAATTTAACCTTTTTTCCAAGCTTAATGTGAAATTTTTCAAATTTTTGATATCTTTGTCCGAAGCAGGAAAGCATTTGTTGAATTTGCCTAAAAATATTATTTTATTGGCTCCGACAAGAGGGTATTCTGTGTATAAATAAATATTATTTTCATCTCCTTGAATGACTTCTAAAACTTTGAACATTTCTCCTATTTTGTCATGAAAATATTTTCCAGTCATAGATTGTTTTAATCTTTCATAAAGTATCCCATTAAAAACTTGAACTTGGGGCATATAAAAATATTTCAAATCAGCAATATTGGGGTTTGTCTCTTAACCAGTAGGAAGTTCCATAAATTAACAGGATTGCTACAATAGTCATAAAAGTTGAGGTTAAAATGCTGGAAGTTGTTGGATTTTCAATATGTATTAATAATTGCACAAATGCTTGGGAAATATCAAAAAGGGTTTGTCGCCAGGTAAATGCAATTGTAAACCCAAGCGTTATAATTATTACAGATCTTATTTGATTTCTAAATTCGTTTTTAAATCGTTCTCCTTTTATAAAAAAATTTGCAATCCTCTTTTTCATTAAAGAATCAAGATTGGGGGTTTTTTATATTTTTCGTGGAAATTTTTGATATAATTTAATTGGCCCGTGCGGAATGTGCACTTAGGTTAGGTTCGTGAAGTTGTTTGTTTATTCACGAATGTTTTCAGGTGTTTGAACAGGCTGTTTATGTTGTTTTACCGTCGGAAAAAATGTTTTTTGAAAAGGCTGTTTAAACAAGTTGTTTGGGTGTTTAAATACTGTTTATAAGTGTTTGTTGGTGTTTGGACAGGCTGTTTTAGGTTATTTTTTGAGACAAACAGCTGTTTTCACCTCTTTTTTTAAAACAAAAATTAAAGGATTATTTAAGAGGATGTAAAAAGAAACAGCGACGGAAAAACAAAACATTTTTAAAGTATATTTTCGAATATATATTATGTTCGGATGGTTTTCAAACAAAAAAGACGTGAGCAAGGTAAGAGAAGATACTTTGAAAGGTTTTGAAGCAGTAAAAAAAGATATGAGTTCTATAAGTGATTGGATTAAACACCTTGATTCTGAAAAACAAACACACAGGGCGGATATAAACGAGCTTAAAGATGTTTTATCGTCGATTCAAGAAGATATGGAAAATTTGAAAAATGTCGTTTCTCTGATCAGCGGGCTTGGAAACAAACAGGTGTTTAAAACACCTGGGCGGTTGTCCAACAAACAGACAGCTGTTCAAGCTGTTCAAACAGGTGTTCAAACAGGTGTTCAAACACCAAAATTAGAACAATTTTCAGTTACAGAAAGAGCAATTATATGGGTGCTTTTAAATACAGATATGAAGCTTAGTTATGATGATTTATCTGCAATGCTAGGGAAAGAGAGATCCACTATAAGAGGTCAGATAAATAGCATAAAACAGAAGAATGAGGAGCTGATTCAAGAGGTAATTGAGAAAAATGGTAAGAAAAGAGTGTTTATAGAAGAAGAATTGAAGGAAAAAATGCTAAAAAAGTCGAAAGTGAGAGTTAAAATAGGTAAAAAAGAACAAAAATAACTAAAAATGGCAAATAAAAACGTGAAAAGTGAGAGAAACTGGGCTGAAATATCAATGAAAATAGCTCATTGTGAGGTTGGTTAAAAAAATGAAAAAAATAGAGAGAAATGAGAGTTACGAAACTTTGAAAAATAGTAAAAAAGTGAGGAAAAGGATCAAAAACTAATCAAAAATAAGAAAAAGCTCGTCGATAAAGAGAAAAAAGTGTGAGTTTGAACACTTAGTAATTAATATTCGGTATGCCGAAAAACTTATTAGAGATCACGAAGCTGAAGAATGGTGTTTAAAGTAGCAATTTTCTTTAGATTTGCAGAAATGTTTAATTGAATTTGTTTATTATTTATTTTGTTTTTCTCGATGGGAATGCCTTTTTTTATTAATCTTCCAACATAGTCTCTTATTGAGCTTTCAGTTAAATTGAGACGCTGAGAGAGCGACTTATAGTCTGAATAACCTACTTCTTCATCGAATTGATAGATTGTGGAGAAAACAAGGATTTCTTGCTCAGTGAGTCGCTTAAATTTAAGACGAACTTCTTTCTTCAAATCATCTAACGAGCTTAAAATTTCCACCGCGTTATCAAGCGTATTTTTACCTATTTCAGGTTTATTTTGTGTGTGTTGGTCTGTCTGTCTGTCTGTCTGTCTGTCTGTCGAAACCCCCCTATTTCCTTTGGAAACTACCAAATTTATAGGTTTTAAGTCCTCTAAAGGTAAATTATGTGTCGAAGGATGTGTCTGAACTGTCGAATTTATGTGTCTGTCTGTCTGTTGGTCTGTCTGTGTGTCTAAAGACTTTTCTTTCTCTAATCGCTCTGTTTTTTCATGAAGTTTGCTGAGGATTTCTACAATCTCTTTTATATTTTGGTTATTTGTTTGAATTGATTCTTTAATATAATTTAACTCATTTTGAAGGGAGAAAATGTCATCTTTGATTAATTGAAAAGCTTCTTTTATTTTGTCCATTAAAGAATTAGATTATTTGGATATAAAAATATTGATGTGATTTGAAGATGTTATTGTTTGTCTTTATATGCTTGGTAGACTTGGTTTGTTAGTTTCCATCGAGATCGTCTGGAGTAATCAACTCCTTCGGCATTTTTTTTGATTTCGACGATTAAGTTTTTTGATTTAAGTTCTAATAATAATTTTTTTATGAACTCTTCATCTCGAGCTATTTCTTGGGCGATATAAGATGTGAATGCTGATTGGGGGGATATTGAGAAAAGGTGGGCTAAAATTTGTTCAGATATTTTTTCTTTTTTTTGGTCAGAGATTCGCATAGAATAGTTATTCGGTTTTTGTTTATATAGTTAATGGGAAGATTTGATAAAATAAAAATTATATTTTAGTATGGAATTAAATAAAATTCAAGTAATAATTTTTAAAAAAATTGGAAATAATATTAATTATATTTTATTGAAAAGGATTCATGAGAAAGGAGGATTTTGGCAACCAATAAGTGGAGACTTAAAAAAATGAAAATCTTTGGGAGTAAAAAGAGAATTAGAAGAGGAAATGGGTGTGAACGCTCTCTAAGAATTATTGAAAGTGTTTTTGGGGTTTAAATTAATCAGAACATAATTAAACAATTGTAACACTCGAGAGTTTTTTCTGAAAGAAAAAATTTGGGAAAAATGTGTCCCGAAAAAAGATGGTGAGCGAAGCGAAAACATTTTTCTGTTTAATCTGCTGTTCCCCGGCCCAAAGGGCACGAGCTGAAACAAAAAGTTTCCTCGTGAGTTTAAAATTTCATTTTAGGGGCGGGGGCGAGCATTTTGCTTTTTCAAGAGATATAATTTTGGTAATTAGCGAAAAAGTAAAGTGTGAGTTGGAGGATGTTGTTTCCGACGACCAATTAATTAGAGAGAAAAGCCTGCCCTTTTTGTTTCTTTTTTCTAAAAAGAAAATGGGGGTTCTTATTTTTTCAAGTATTTTAGATAAAGTAAATAAATTGAATAGATTAAAGCTCCAGTGAATAGTAAGAAAAAAAATGCAGACCACCAAAAACTTCCAGTCCATTCATATAATGCTTTTGTTAATTCTTTAATTAAAGTAAATTCCATTTATATGTCTCCATGGAAATATAATCGAGCAAGACCTGAAACACCCATAACAACAAAAACTATGCCTCCCCACATCATCAAAAGAGGTCCAAAAATAAAATCTGCTCTGTCATTAAAAATTAACATTAATGCACCAATAACAACTAAAATTATACTAAAGTTTCTTCTCCTCTTTAAATGTTTGTTCATTTTTTCCTCTTTTTTATAGTTTTTCTTCCATCGCCAGTTAAAGCTCTTCGCATTTGTCCCTTGAAAGTTTTTGGAGAATTTATTTTCTTTTTAGCCATAAAAAATAGATGAAAATATATTTTATAATACTTTCGGCGAAGCCGACAAATTGTCCGAAGGACTAAGAATCCCTCAAAGTAAATGAAAAATTTGGGTGTAACGAAGTGAAACCTTTTACCCTTTGTTATACAAGGTGCGAAGCATTTTGTTGGTTTTCTCGTAGGTTGGGTAAAAGTAACATCAAAGATGTTTCATGTTTTCTTCGCAAGCTCAGAAAAAAGAAGTTTTTCCCTGAAAACAAAGTTTTCAGCTATCTGTCCGTAGGACGCAGGCTTTTCTCTCTATTCTTGGGCGAGCATTTTGCTCTTGACTAAATAAACTAAAAATAACAAGAGTAAAGTGGGAGTTGGAAAAACAGAAAATTTTAAATATGAATAAGCTATAAATTTATTAAAATAGTATAAAATAAAGCGGCTTTGAAAAGATTAAATAAATTTTATTAGAAATGATTAAAAATTACTCACTCTTTATCAGGTTTCTTGAATTGTTGCATTGGCTGGTGAAGAGGTATGTTTAACTCGTTTTCCAAATCTAGTGCTCGAATTCCGGCTTTTCTTAAAATTATGTTAAATAAATTGATTCTGAATTCTTCTTCCATTTTTTTTGTTTCCCAATCTTTTAACACGTCTCTAGTAAGTTTGCTGTCCATTGATAATACAAGGTCACCCTGGAAGTCGATTTTCGCGAAATTTGGTTGGTAATCGAGGATATAGCTGAATTTTATGCCTATTAGACTCTCTTTAGATCTGAAAATTGAGGATTTTATTTCTTCTATGCTTGAAATGTCTATGTTTGTATTCAATTTCACATCTTTTGTTACGTCCGACATTTTCTCGGCGCTGATCTTTTTAAAGTTAAATCCCATTAATCTCATTTTAATAGTATTGAAAGTTCGTTTTTAAATATTTATATTTAGTCAGGAGTATTATATTTTTTAAATGAAAATTAAAGAAATTATATTAAATCTTCTTCTGAAACAATCACAAAATCTCCAATAGCAATTATTGCACTATGGGGAATTAATAGTTCAGTTGCGTTTACTCTTTCTAAATTAAGATTTTTGACATAAGGAGTTGCGTCTTTTACCACTACATTAATTAATTCGCCTGATTTTGTCTCGAAAGTTATGTCTTTGACAAAACCGAGTCTTTTGCCTTCTTTTGTAACAATCATTTTGTTAATGAGGCTTGTAAATGAATTTTTTTCACCTTGCATATAGAAATCACATTAAAATATTTTATAAACTTTTCTATACGAATAAATAGAGTTTGAAAGGTATATATATTGTTTTTAATAGATTATTAATTATTATATATATTTTAAAGTAGACCCCCACACCCTTTGATTTCGTCTGGAAAAAGTTTTTAAAGAAAAAATTTTTATTTGTTGTTTTGTTTTGATTTATAAATATTTATATTATATAGTATATAGATTATATATAATTAATAATAATAAAAGAAGAAGGGATGAACTGATTAGTGAAGGAAAGAGGGAGAAAAAAGATGGAGAAAGAGGAAATTAAAAAAAAAGAAAATAAAAATGTATTAAAGAGCAAAATTAGATAAAAATTACTTTCCATAGGAAATTTTGGTGTCTTTCTTTTTCAGTAGTCATAATCCTTTATATAATGAGTTTATTTTTTATCCTCGAAGTTTGCACTTCACACAAACTTTTCCATATGAAATCATCCTGTCAGTGTGTGGAAAAAAATGGGGTTAAAATGTTGGAAGAAATAGATAATATATTTGATAGTTTTGATAAGAATAAAATTTTTAAGGACAAGTCAGTTTTGCAATCAAATCATCAGCCGGAAGAGATTCTTCATAGAAATGATCAAATTAAACAGATTGCTTCAATTCTTGTTCCGGTTTTGAGAGGGGACAAGCCGAGTAATCTTTTTTTGTATGGTAAGACTGGGACTGGAAAAACGCTTTCGATTTGTTATGTTCGTGACGAGTTAATGAGACGTATGAAAAAAGAATCTGAGTTTAAATTGAGAATTGAATATTTGAATTGTAAGTTGAAGAAAGTTTCTGATACGGAATATAGAATTCTTGCGGAGTTGATTAAAAAACTTGGGAGTTCTGTTCCGGATACGGGTTTGCCGACGCAAGCGGTTTATGAAAAATTTGTTGATATTATTGATTCTGAAAAGCAGTTGATTGTTTTAATTTTGGATGAGATTGATCAGACGACAAAAAAAATTTCTAGCGAGTTTTTGTATAATCTTACGCGTTTGAATACAGAGTTGTCGAAGGCACAGATTTGTTTAGTTGGGATTAGTAATGATTTGACTTTTTTGGATGAGTTGGATCCGCGGGTGAAGAGTTCGCTTTCTGAAGAGGAAATTGTTTTTCCGCCGTATAATGCTTTGCAGTTGCAGGAGATTTTGAGTAAACGTTCGAAGGATTGTTTTAAGGAAGGAGTTTTGGATAGTGGGGTTGTTGCAAAGTGCGCGGCTTTTGCGGCTAGGGAGCACGGGGATGCTCGAAGAGCTTTAGATTTATTAAGAGTTGCAGGAGAGTTGGCGGAGAGAGATTCAAGCAGTAAAATTAGTATAAAACATATTGATTTGGCAAATAATAAAATTGAGAAAGATAAAATTTTAGATGTTATTAAAACCGAGCCGAAGCAATTTCAATTAGTTTTATATTCAATTATTAAATTAGCAGAGAAAGGAATTGGTAATCAGTCGAAACTTTTTGGTGGGGGGAAAGGCGATCCTATTTTTACTGGAGATGTTTATAATTATTATCAGAGTTTGTGTGAGCAGAATAGGTCGGAGATTTTGACGCAGAGGCGTGTTGGGGACATTATTCAAGAATTTGACATGTTAGGTATTATTAATGTTAGGGTTATTTCGAAAGGCCGTGGGGGAAGAATGAGGGAGATAAAATTGGTAATTGGAAACAAGATTTTGGAACAGGCGAAGAAAATTATTGAAGATTCGTTAAATTACAATTAATTATACTCATGGTAAATTCAAGTAAGATATTGGCATTTTGTTTAGAGAAAGGTTTACTAGTTGACAACGAAGTTCTTAATTTATTTAAGGACACGGAAGATATAGAATCTGTAAAAATTATTATCGACAAACTTCGAAGGCACACGCGTCAAACAATTATAACAAAAAGTGTTTTTAATGAAAATCGTGAGCAGGTTAATCAGTTTTTTTCTGACCTTCCGAAAGAAAGTAAGTTGGGAATGGAGAGTTTGAAAATTAAATTAGGTTTGAATATTGAGATTTCTCGAGAGATTTCAATTAAACCAAGGGAAGAAAATTATGAAATTGTAGAATCAAAAAGAATTTTGAATAATGGAGTTAAGTTAATTAATAATTATCCTGTGCTGAATAAGAAATTGGCTGTTGGCGATTTTGTTAAACATTTTAGGAATCGGTTTTCGAGGATGTCTGTGATTTTGCAACAGCATCCAGAGTTGACGAATTTGGTTTCAATAAATAAAATTTCTGGGAATCGTCAGGGAATTTCTATTATTGGTTTGGTTTCTGATATTAGTGTTACAAAAAATAAAAATATAATTTTAGAAGTTGAGGATTTGACGGGGAAAATTAAGGTTTTGATAAATAATAATAAAGAGGAACTTGTTGCGAAGGCAGAGGAAGTTATGTTGGATTCGATTATCGGGTTTAAGGCTTCGGGAACGCGAGAGATTTTATTTGTTAATGATATTGTTTTTCCTGATTGCACTTTATCTGAAAGAAAGCGGTCGTCGGTCGATGAGCGGGTTTTGTTTATTGGAGATTTGCATTTTGGAAGTAAATTGTTTATGCGAGAGAATTTTTTGAAGTTTGTTGATTATCTGAATGGGAAAGTTCCTGGGACTGAGGAAGAAGTTAGTAAAATAAAGTATCTTTTTATTGTTGGTGATTTGATTTCGGGAGTTGGTAATTATCCTAATCAGGAAAATGAATTAGAGATTGTGAATTTGGAAGAGCAGTTTGCGGGAATTGCGGAGATTCTTGGAAGAATTAGAAAAGATATTCAAATTATTATTTCTCCGGGGAATCACGACGCTGTTAGAATTATGGAACCTCAGCCGATGTTTGATGAAAAGTTTGCTTGGCCGTTGTATGAAATGGAAAATATTATTTTGACTTCGAATCCTTCGACAATAAATATTGGAGCGAAGGAAGGTTTTGAGGGTTTGAATGTTTTGGCTTATCATGGTTTTTCTTTTTTTCATTATGCAGATAATATTATTCCTTTAATGAAAGCAAAAGCTTCGCATCAGCCAGAGTTGATTTTGAAATTTCTTTTGAAGCACAGGCATCTTTCGCCGACGCATGGGTCGAATCAGTATTATCCTGGAGAAGAAGATTCAAATTTTATTGATGTTGTGCCGGACATTTTGATTTCTGGGCATGTGCATAAAAGTGGTTTGAGTTATTATAATAATATCTTGATAATTTCAGTTTCGACTTGGGAACGAATGACGGCGTATATGGAGAAAGTTGGTTCGAAGCCGGATTTTTGTAAAGTTCCGATGCTGAATTTGAAAACAAGGGAGGTCAAGATTTTAGATTTTGAATGAGATGGAAATTGAAGATAATATTTATGGAGTTGAAGAAATTAAAGAAGATGTTTTGGTGGAATTAATTAATTCTCCAAGTGTTCAAAGATTAAAAGGAGTTTCTCAACTTGGAATGCCTGAAAAATATTTTTATCGAAAAAGTTATTCTAGGTATGAACATTCTTTAGGTGTTTTAGTGTTGTTAAGGAGATTAGGGGCAAATCAGAATGAACAAATTTCTGGACTTTTACATGATGTTTCTCATACGGCTTTTTCCCATGTAATTGATTGGGTTTTAGGAGATCCAACTAAAGAAGATTATCAAGATAATAATCATTTAAGAATTATTAAAAATTCTGAAATTCCTTCTATTTTGAAGAATTATGATTTTGATTATAAAGAAATTTCAAATCATGAAAATTTTCCTTTGTTAGAAAAAGAAGCTCCTAGTTTGTGTGCAGATAGGATAGATTATTCTTTAAGAGATTTATCTCAAGAAAGAGGAGATTTATCTAAATTATTTTTTAAAGATTTAGATGTTAAAGAAAATCAAATTGTTTTTAAAACTAAAAATATTGCCGAATCTTTTGGTGAAGAATATATGAAATTACAAGCTGAACATTGGGCAGGAAATCAAGCTAGAACAAGGTATCATATTTTGTCAGAAGTTTTAAAAAAAAGTTTAGAAAAAAAATTAATTTGTTTAGAAGATTTAAATAAAACAGATTATTATGTTTTGAATATCTTAGAAAATTCAAGGGATGAATCTATTTTGGAAAGTTTGAATTTATTAAAAAAAGGGTTTCAAACTTGTGAAGACGAAAATGGAATTTTATTAAAAAAGAAATTTAGATATATTGATCCTGAAGTTTATGTTAATAGTTTTTATAGAAAATTAAGTGAACTTTCAGTCGAATATGCTTTTTTGATTAATGAAAAAAAAGAACAATCAAAATTAGTAAGGAGGGTAAAAATTATTCCTAATTAAGATGGAAACTGAAAAATATTTTAAAAAATTGGAGAAAGATGTGAAAGATATTTATGTTATAGTTGGAGAGGCGAAGAAAACTGGTTTGGATCCTGTGAATAAAATTGAGATTCCGTTGGCGATGTCGATGGCGGAGAAAGTTGTGGGTTTGATTTCTACGATTTATCCTCAGATGTTGAATTCAGGCATTGCTGAAAGAATTACTGAACTGGAAAATGAATTTGGGAAGTTGGATACGACTGTGGTTTTTAAAATTGCGGAGGAAGTTGCGAAGCAGAAGTTTTGTAAGTTTTCGACTTTGTTGGAGTCGATGGATGCAGGAATTAGAATTGGTTTTGCTTATGCTACTTTGGGGGTGGTGTCGTCACCGATTGAAGGTTTTACTGGTTTGCAATTGAAAAAAACTCGAGAGGGTAAAGATTATATTGAAGCGAGTTTTTCTGGTCCGATTCGTTCTGCTGGTACTACTGCTTCATGTATTGTTTTAATGTTGATTGATTATTTGAGAGAATTATTTGGTTATGCAAAATATGATCCGACCGAAGAGGAAATTAAAAGGGTTGTAACTGAGTTGACGGATTTTCATGATAGGATTACAAATTTGCAGTATATGCCGACGGAGGAAGAGATGTTGTTTCTTGCGAGACACATGCCGATTCAAATTGCGGGTGACCCCTCTGAAAAATTAGAAGTTTCAAATTATAAAAATTTGGAAAGGGTTGAGACTAATTTTTTGAGGAGTGGTTTTTGTTTGATAATGGCTGAGGGTTTGGCGCAGAAAGCTGCGAAGGGTTTTAGATTGTTGAATGGTGCGAAAAAAAATGGTGTTGAAGCGACTGGTTTTGATTTTATTAAAGAATATATTGAGTTGCATGAAAAAAGAGATAAGGGTAAAACTGATGATTCACCGACGTATATTAAAGATTTGGTTGCGGGTCGTCCGGTTTTTGGGCATCCTTCTCGTTCAGGAGGTTTTAGATATCGTTATGGTCGTGGAAGAGTTTCAGGTTTTTCAGCAGCGTCGTTGCATCCTGCAACTATGGCTGTCACCGACGATTTTATTGCAATTGGAACTCAGTTAAAAATTGAAAAACCTACGAAAGGTTGTGCGATTAGCGTGTGCGACACAATTGATGGTCCGATTGTTAAATTAATTAATGGCAGTGTAAAAAAATTAAAAACAAAAGAAGAAGCTAAAACGTTGTATAAAAATATTGAAGAGATAATTTATTTGGGCGATATTTTATTTCCATTTAGTGATTTGGTAAATCGGAATGCGAAGTTGATTAAACCAGGTTATGTCGAGGAGTGGTGGAATTTAGATTTAGAAAAAAAAGGTGGAAAAGTTGAGGATTATTTTAAGGTTAATTTTGAGGATGCGGTTAAATTAGGTAAAGAGTTTGGAATTCCTTTGCATTCAAGTTTTATTTTTTTCTGGAAAGAAATTTCTAAAGAGCAATTTTTTAGTTTGATTAATTGGTTAAAACATTCAGTTGTTCGAGGAAGAAAAATTGTTTTTCCATTTAATCAAACTGAGCAAGAGAAATTTGCCGAGGGTAAACGAGCGTTGGAGTTGTTAGGAATTGAACATGATGTTACAATTGAAAATGTTGTATTGAGTGAAGAAAATAGTAAAGTTTTATTTTTTAATTTAGGTTTGGATTCGGAGTTTTTGAAAAAAGAAAGTTTTTTGTTGAAAGATTATATTGTTGAGGAAAAATTTTCTGGAGAAGATGTTTTGGAAATTGTAAATAATTCTTGTGAGTTAGAAATTAAAGATAAGTCTGGGGAATTTATTGGAACTCGAATGGGTCGTCCGGAGAAAGCTAAGTTGAGAAAGTTGCAGGGAAGTCCGAATGTTTTATTTCCCGTCGGTAAAGAAGGTGGAAGGTTAAGAAGTGTGCAGACTGCTTGCGAGGTGGGAAAGGTTCGAGGTTCTTTTCCAATTTTTTATTGTGAAAAATGTTCGAGGGAAACAATTTATTCTGTTTGTGAAATTTGTGGAAGTGTAGGGAAGCAAAGGTATTATTTTCCGACGACAAAAGAAAAATCTTTTAGAAAAAATATTGAAGGTGAGGAAAGAGAAGGTTTGCCATATTGTATTCAGGATTTAGATATTAATCATTATTTTGATTCAGCGAGGGCAAAGTTGGGTATTCGTAAGGATGAAATGCCTTTATTAATAAAAGGTGTTCGTGGAATTTCTTCTTCAAGCAAGAAACCTGAAAATTTGGCGAAGGGAATTTTGAGAGCGAAGCATGGTTTGCAAGTTAACAAGGACGGGACTATTCGTTTTGATGCGACAGAATTACCCATCACCCAATTTAAACCAATGGAAATTTTGGTTAGCGTCGAGAAATTAAAAGAAATTGGTTATGATAAAGATATTTATGGAAAAGAGTTGGTGGATAAAAATCAGATTTTAGAAATTATGCCTCATGATGTTTTGTTGCCGACTTCTTTGGAAAGTCAGGATGAAAAAGCAGATGAGGTTTTTATAAATATTTGTAATTTTGTCGACGACGAATTTGAAAAATTTTATGGTTTGAAAAGATTTCATAATATTAAAAATCGTGAGGAGTTGGTTGGGCAGATGGGGGTTTGTATGGCTCCGCATAATTGTGCAGGCGTTGTTTGTAGGTTTATTGGATTTTCAAATACTCAGAGTTTGATGGCGAGTCCGTATATGCACGCAGCTATTCGTAGAGATTGTGATGGTGACGAGGCTGCTTTGATGTTGTTGACAGATGTTTTGTTGAATTTTTCTCGTGAGTTTTTGCCGGCTCATCGTGGTGGAACTCAGGATGCGCCGTTGGTTTTGAATGCACACATTGATGCGGGAGAAGTTGATGATCAGATTTTGGATTTGGAATATGTTAATACCCAAGGAGGGCACGAGAACCTGCGAGCAGGTGGAAGTTATCCGTTGGAACTTTATGAGAAAGCTGAGCAGAAATTGCATTCGTCGGAGGTTAAGGGAATTGTTAATTGTAAACAGATTATGCGAGAGGGGAAGGATCCTTTTGTTGGAATTGGTTTTACTCATGATACGACTGATTTTGGTGCAGGCGTTGTGTGTTCGAATTATAAAATTCTTGGGACGATGCAGGAAAAAGTTCAGCATCAAATGGAACTTGTTGAGAAGTTGAGGGCTGCGGATACGAGTGATACAGCGAGGCTGATTATTGAACGGCATTTTATTAGAGATATGAGAGGTAATTTGAGAAAGTTTTCGATGCAGGGTTTTAGGTGTGTGGGTTGTAATGAAATTATGAGGAGGCCGCCATTGAGTGGAGTGTGTCCGAAGTGTAAGGGGAAAATTATTTTTACAATTCATGAAGGTGGAATTAAGAAATATTTGGAGCCGGCGATAGATTTAGCGAATAAATATAATTTGTCTAGTTATATGAAACAGAATTTGGAATTGGTTAAGAGATATATTGATTCGATTTTTGGAAAAGAGACTGAAAAGCAAGAAACAATTGAGAAATGGTTTTAATGTGTAGTAATTCTATAGTAAATAAATATTTATAAAGGGTAATTTTTTATGTTTATTGAAATGGCAAGAAATGAAACCCCTCTTTTGCTTGGACTTGTGACAATTCTGTTAGTTTTAGTTGGATTTTCAGTGATTTATTTTACTTTGGATTTTTCGGATAAAAAGGTAGATTCTCAACAACTTGTTTTGAAAGATAAAGACGAGGGATTGTCTTATGTTGGGCGTGTGATTTCTGAAAATGTTCCCGAAGATTATGTTAATTTTGCTAAAGGAGGTTCAAGTTCCGATAATGATGATAACGATGACGATGAATATGAATGTGTTGTAAATTCTGATTGTGATGATGGAGAAGTTTGTATAAATCATGAATGCGAAGATGAAAATTTGATGGAGTGTGTTGTAAATTCTGATTGTGATGATGGAGATTTACTTACAGATGATTCTTGTGTTGCGGGTTTTTGTCATAATGATTTTAATGGAGAGTGTCGAGAAAATGACGATTGTTCTGACGGGAATGTTTTGACAAGAGATAGATGTGTTGCGGGACAGTGTAGTTTTTCTTTGATTGGAAATTGTGATTTTAATTGGGAGTGTGCGGATGGTAATGCTTTGACTAATGATGTTTGTACAAATAATGTTTGCCAGAATAATTTTATTGGAAATTGTTTGAATGATTTGAATTGCGATGATGGTGATGCTTCGACTTCAGATGTTTGTGTTGATTATTTTTGTGAGCATACTTTTAGTTTAGGTTGTAGAACAAATTCGGAATGTAATGATAGTAATATTTGTACAAATGATGTTTGTAATTTAGCTGATTTTACTTGTTCTAATAATGTTGTTGCAGATAGAGATACTTATTCGCCGTTGTATCCTGGAACTGAAGGTGTTGGAATTTGTCAATCACAAATTGAAACTTGTAATGCAGTTTCGCAAAATTGGATTGTTTTACAAAATGAAGTTAATCCTCAATTAGAAGGAAGTCCTGCGAGTTGTAATGATGGAATTGATAATGATTGTGACGCTGGAATTGATGTTACGGATTCTGGTTGTGTCGATTTGGAAATAGTGGAGATTGACCGATTAGTTACTGGAGGTAATTTTTATTATTTTGATATTAAAAATAATGGTTATGTTGATTTGAATAATATTTTGTGGAGTTTGTCTATGGGAAATGGCGCAATATTTAATAATAATTTAGAACCAATTTCCTTGGGGAGAGGAGAGGATATACGAATTCGTAAATTTTATGTTTATCCTGTGAGTGGAAGTTATACCGCTTTTGCTTATGCAGATTATCTTAATAACTTTGATGAGAGTAATGAATCAAATAATGGAAAAACTTTGGGGGTTGTGATTTAAATGTTAAAACAAATAAATAAATTTGGAAAAGGTCGGAGAGCTGTGAAAGGTTTGGCGAGTTTGCTTTTGGGTGTTTCTATACTTGCTGGCGGTTGTGGGAAGTTAGCAAGAGATAATAAAACTCAGAATTCTCCGTCGAGGATTGAGCGATTGACTGCGAGTCCTTCGAGAGCAGGAGTTGGAGAAAGAGTTACTTTGAGAGGGAAGATTAATGGAGATGTGAAGTTTGCTTATGTTGATGTTGATACTAAAGTGGATTCTGGAAGTCATAATGTTATGAATACTGATCCTTCGGCGAATTTTGTTATCCCAAATAATGTTTTGGAAAGAATAGATAATAATACTGATATTATTTTTATTCCAGAAGATGGTGGTTTTGCAGTAGAGATTCCTGGTTATTGGAATGAGGGAATGAAAGAAATAAAAGTTGGAATTGTTGATGGAAGAAATAATCTTAATGAAGCAAGAATAAAAATTAATGTTGATAGAAATTATAATCCTGTTGTAGAAGATGACGACGATGATAATGATGATGTTATTCCTACTGGTTGTGGTTTAAATAGTGATTGTGCTGATGATTCTTGCGTTGGTTTTTATGTTGAATATTGTGATGCTTATGGAACTTCTACAACTTTTAATAATGATGGTGTTTTGTCAGCTTTTACTTTTGAAGTTGAGACTGTAAATAATTGTATTGAAGGCGTTTGTGAAAATAATGTTGCGAATTGTTATTTGCCCGTGATTATCGAGGATGATTCTATTTTGTGTGACGTGCCTTATTGTGTTGTTGATTCTGATTGTGGAGATAGTTCTTGTGATGTGGAATATTTCGAGCCTTGTATTGGAACAACTTATCCAGATATAAATAGGAACACTTTCAGAGATTTGTTTCCAATTAGTGTGACTGGTTTTGAAGATAATGATTGTTTGTATGGAAATTGTGAAACGGATGTTGCGGATTGTGCTGTGAATTTTGATGAAGTTGAATATCGGGTTCAAATTGGAAGTTGTGGTGCGGAATGTATTGATAATAATTTATTATTTTGTCCTCCTGTGACTGGGCCGTATGAAACTCAATGTATTGAAAATGTTTGTAGTAATATTTTTACTGGAGTTTGTGAAGATGATGAAATTTGTGCAGATGATAATGTTTTGACAAGAAATGAATGTGTTAATTATGGTTGTTTAATTACTGAGACTTTTGAATGTTGGGGGGATTTTCAATGTGCGCCTAATGAAGAGCCAGCTTATTTTTCAGATGTTTGTACGGGTCCGACAGGAAATCATGTTTTAGATGTTAATGGCGACGGAGAATTTAATGGAGAAACTATTTTGGCAAGTTGTGATAATGAGTGTGATTATCCTGAGGGTGTTACTGATGCGGGTTATTGTAGTGATTGTTATCCAAGTGCTTCAACTCCGACAACTTTAGAACAATGTTTGCCTCCTCTTTGTGGTGCGAATTGTGATGAAGCTTCTGATTGTCTAGGAAATAATAATGATTGTGATGAAACTTATAATGATTTTTGTATTGATAATACATTAGTTGATTTTAATAATAATAGATTAATGGATAGTTATACTCGGAGTAATACTTTTGTTAGTGATTGTGAAAATTGTATTTGTGAAATTGGCGAGGCTGATTGTGATGTTACGCCGACTTATGTTGAGAATGCGACGCAGTGTGTGACTATTGGTTGTGAGAGTGATGATGGTTGTAATTTGTTAGATTCTGATTATTGTTCGGGAGATAATTTAATGCATGATGAGGGAAGATGTGTTGTGGGGGAGTGTGAGCCGGAATCTTCTTTGACTGAAAATTGTGATTCGAATAATGATTATTGTGCTGGAGATGCAATTTGGAATTCGCAGGGTTATTGTAATGCTTCTACAACTCCAATTTGTGATACTTTAGATTCTTTAGTTGAAGATTGTGATGTTTCTGAAAATTATTGTGCTGGCGACGAAGTTTGGAATTCTGATGGTTATTGTAATGATGTGACTTCGACAATTGTTTGTGATTCAAATAATAATTTTGTTGAAGGTTGTAATGATGATTTATATTGTAATGGGCAAGAAACTTGTGAGGCGGGTGATTGTCAAGGTGGAGAAAATATTGTTTGTTCGGCAAATGATTTGGATGAAATAAATACTTGTAATAATATTCCTGATGGAAATGCTTTGACAAGAGATTATGCTGAAGGTTTTGTTTCAAGTTGTGACGAAGATGCGGATGGTTGTACAACTTATACCCAGAATGTTACGAGCGTTTGCGATTATACTTGTGGCGCTGATTGTTTGGAAGGAATGCTTTGCGAACCGACTGAATGTGATACTTTTGATGGATGTGTTGGAGAAAATTATATTGATTATTCAGATGTTGAGAATGGTTGTTCTGATTGTGGATGTGAAGTTAATGAGTGTTTAGATTATCAAATTTTTGTTGATGATGCTCGGTGCGTTATTCCAGAATGTGTGAATGATGATGATTGTCTTGAAAGTGTGTGTTATGCAGAATATGCTGAGCCTTGTAATGATGATTCGACTTTCCCTGATATTGATGGAAATGGGGTGAGAAGTTATCCTGCTGTTGTGAGCGAAAGTGTTCCAAATACTTGTGAGATTGGTTCTTGTACTTCAAATCCTGTTGACTGTGTTCCGAATTGGGATGAGATTTATAATATCTCTCAAGTTGGAGAATGTGGTGCTAATTGTGCAGTGAACGATGATTGTGAGAACGATTATTATTCTGCGACTTTGGAGGATTATTGTGATGGAAATAATTTAGTTGATTATGATTGGAATGGAATTATGAATTCATCTTTCTATGAGGATTTTGTAGAGAATACTTGTGATTCTGGCGTGTGTTCGGGGGATGAGGCGAATCGTGTTGTGACTCCAGATTATGTTTTGAATCATGCTGATTGTGTTGATCCTGCTGTGAATAACGAAATTGAAGCAAGAGGAATTATTAGACAAGCATTTGATGATTCTGGTCTGGGTTATACAATTAATAATGATGGTTCTTATAGTGATTTATTTGGATTTGGAGTTGTTCCTGTTGATGAAAGATATTCTGTTGATGTTGGAGTTGGGCAGTGCGACGTTGAGTTCAATTATTTAGGTTATCCTGAGGCTTGTATGGATGTTCCTGATTGGACTTCGGAAGATAGAAATAATGTTGTTGATTATAATTCTTGGGTTAATACTTTGCCTGGAGGATTTGCCCCTTTGAGTGTTGTTGAACCAAATTATTCAAATTTATCTTCTGTTGATGCTCTTTATGATTGTGCGACTGCTCAAATTATTTATTGTGATACTTTGGGAGATATTGATACCCGAGATGATGATTGTGAATAGTTATAATAAATAAAAAAGTATAACTGGAATTAGTAAACAACCCATCATGTTTGTTCTTTTTACTTTTAATGAGATGCAATAAATTCCGGTTAGCGTCGTGATTGCGAAAACTAATATGCCGATTATTCCTGAGACGAGAAAAATAATTATTGTTAAAATTATAAGCGTTATCGAGGAGAGGACTGTGTAGTTGACATTGTTTATTTTTTCGGAGAATATTCTTGCGAGGAAGAGTGTTATGAAATATGATATTATTCCTGAGATTAAAATTACTATTAGGATTAGAATTAATAATTTCCAAGAGAGAGTTTTGATTATTTCTTGCACTGCGACTGCAGCACCTGTTCGGGTTTTGTAAATTACATAAAGTGAGATAAAAGAAAATCCCATAACTAAAGTGTTTGTTGCACCGAGGAGAAAAAGGAATTGTTCTCTGTCTGATTTTGAAATTGTGTTTCCGATTATTGCGGCTTGACCTGCGCCGAGTCCTGGGAGGAAAGAGCAAAGTGGCGAGGCGATTAGCGAACCGATTAAAGGTTTGAAGAATTTTACTTTTGGTTTTTGAATTATTTGTGAAGGGATTTTTGTTTTTGATTTTATGCTCATTAATAATGTTGAACTTCCGAAAAGTCCGGTTAGCATAGGGAGAAGTGGTTCTTGAATTGAAGGATTGTTTAAAATTAAAAAACCTAAAGTTCCTGTTAAAAGAAAAACAAAAAGTGCGAGTAGTTTTTTCTTTTCTAATAAAATTAATGTTATTGAGATTAAAATTAAAATGTAAGGGATTAGGTTTTGAATTAGGGGATAAGTTTTTGAGATTAAAATTATCGAGGGGAAAGCGATTAAAATTAAAATGAAAACTGCGGCAATGCTTCCGTAGGCGGTGAGTAAAATTGCTTGGTAACCTTCGCCTTTTTTTAGAAGTTCGTGTCCTGGGAGAACTGAAAGTTCGGTGTCAGTGTCGGGGCAACCTAAAAATATTGAAGGAATGAAATCTAAGAAAGTGTGGGTGATTGCCATGGCAGTTATTAGAACGACAAAATAAATTGGATTGATTGATACAAATTTTGAAGCGAGTGCGATTAGGAAAACTCCGAGGAGGTTTATGTGAATTCCTGGAATTAGCCCTGTGAAAATTCCTGAGATTATCCCGATAAGGAGGAAGAGGAGAATTTGGATTAACATAGAAAAGGGAAGATTTAATAATTAATAATGATTTGTTTTTGAATGGATTTGAGAACTAAGAAACTTGCGGAGGTCGCGGTGAAATATTCAGTAGGGGTTAAGCCGGGGGAGAGCGTTGTTATTTCTGGTGGCGAAGAGGCTATTCCGTTTATGGTGGAGTTGTATAAAGAAGTTATTTTGGTGAAGGGATATCCGATTACCCGATTTGCGCTTCCAGATGTTAACGATTTTTTTTATAAAAATGCGACGCCGGAACAGATAAAAAAATTTCCTGATTATTTGATGGATATTTTGAAAAGGGCGGATAAATATATTGGAATTAATTCTTGTTTGAACACTCGGGAGTTGACAAATTGCGATTCTAAAAAAGTTGTTTCTCGAGGGAAAGTTATGAGGCCGATTGGGGATTATATTTGTAATAGTCCGAAGAATGTTATGAGGCGTGTGACGATTGCTTATCCTTGTCGGGCGTTGGCGCAGGATGCTGAAATGAGTTTTGATGAATATAAGAAATTTGTTTATGATGCTTGTTTGCAAGATTGGAAAAATTTAGGAAAGCAATTTGATAAAATTAAGAACGTTTTTGAAAAAGGGAAGGAAGTGCATTTGATTGGAGAAGGAGTTGATTTGAAATTTTCGATTAAGGGAAAAAATTGTGTTGCGGATAAAGGCGAAGAAAATATGCCGGGAGGAGAGGTTTTTATGGCACCTGTTCGAGAGAGTTTGAATGGTTGGATTAAATTTGATTTTCCTGCAGTTAATTCTGGAAAAGAAGTTACGGATATTTTTTTGAGATTTGAAAAAGGAAAAGTTGTTGAGGCAACAGCGTCGAAGAACGAAGGTTTTTTGAAAGAAATGATTTCAATTGATGAGAATGCGTCTTATGTTGGGGAGTTTGGAATTGGATGTAATCCTAAAATAAGGCAATTCACAAAAGACTTGTTGTTTGATGAGAAAATTGGCGGGACAATTCATTTGGCGTTGGGAATGGCTTACAAAGATAATGGTGGAGGAAATGATTCGGCGATTCATTGGGATATTGTTAAGGATATGAAAAAAGCTAAAATTGTTTTGGATGGGAAAGTTGTGCAGGAAAAAGGCAAGTGGAAAATTCGGGGCGTTAAATTATAGAAATGTTTAATAATTAGTTTTTGTTTAGGTTTTTATGGATAAGAAAACTTTGGAGTTGGTGAAGAGAAATTCTACTGAGATAATTAATGAGGATAAATTGAATGATATTAAAAATCCTGTTGTGTATTGTGGTTATGAAACTTCAGGCGAAATTCATCTTGGGCATTTAGTGACGATAACGAAACTTTTGGACTTGCAAAACGCAGGGTTTAAAGTTAAAGTGCTCTTCGCTGATTGGCATACTTGGTTGAATAAAAAAGGAGATTGGTATTTTATTAATGAACAAGTTAAAATTTGGAAAAAAGGTTTTAAGGCGGCGGGATTGGATAAAGCGGAGTTTGTGGTTGGTTCGAGTTTTCAAAGAAACCCAGAATATTTTGATGATGTTTTAACGATGGCTTTGGAGACAACAATTAATCGGGCGATTAGAAGTATGCAGATGGTTGCAAGAGATATTGAGAACGCGAAAGTTTCGCAGGTTTTTTATCCGTTTATGCAAATTGCAGATATGAAACATTTGAAAGTTAATGTTGTGGCGTCGGGAATTGAGCAGAGGAAAATTCACATGATGGGGGCGGATGGTTTGTTGAAAAAAATAAATTATGAGACGCCGGTTTTTATTCACACGCCGTTGATAAGTTCGTTGAAAGGGCCTGGAAGTAAAATGTCGAGTTCGGATGCTTCAAGTCTTATTTCTATTCGAGATAGCGACGAAGAGATAATTAAGAAAATAAAAAAGGCACATTGTTTGCCGAAGGTGGTTGAAGATAATCCTGTTTTACAAATTGCTGAATTGATTGTGTTTCCTAGGCTGGGGAAAAGAAAGTTTGAGGTGAAGAGAGACAAGAAGTTTGGAGGTGATTTGTCTTTCAAAACTTATGAAGAATTGAAACAGTGTTTTGTTAATGGAGATTTGCATCCTTTGGATTTGAAGAATTCTGTTTCCAATTATCTTATTGAAATAATTACTCCAATAAGAAAGAGTTTTAAGTGATTTTTCCCTAAGTTATTTATGACAAAAGAAACTTTTGAAATTCTTTCTAATCCTAAGAGAATTTTTTCTAAAATGTTGAAAGATATTGATTCCGCAAAATCGAATATTTATTTGGAAAATTATATTTATGAGCATGATGAAATTGGGCGGGCGTTTCGTGATGCGTTGGTTGAAAAAGCGAAACAGGGTGTGAAAGTTAAGGTTTTGTTGGATGCGTGGGGAACGAGGTTGCCGAAAAATTATTGGATGGTTTTGGAAAGTTTTGGTGGAGAGGTTAGATATTTTAGACAGTTGCAATATGCTTGGAGAATGATTAGTGTGAATCATGAAAGGAATCATCAGAAACTTTTGTTAATCGACGATAAAATTACTTATATTGGTTCTTCGAATATTACTCATCGTTTTATTAATTGGAGGGAATTGCAGTTAAGGTTGGTAGGGGATAAGACTGAATTTTTTGTTAAAGCGTTTAATGGAATTTGGAGAAATCATACTAAATTGAGAATAAAAAGAATTGCGAGAATTATTTACAAAGATTTTGAAATTTTGCAGGATTTGCCGTCGTTCGTTCGTAAACTTACAGAGAGAAGATATATTAAATTATTGAAAAATGCGAAGAGAGAAATTAATATTGAGACCCCGTATCTTGTGCCGTCATTTAATTTGAGGCGGGCGTTTGTCAAGGCTGTGGCGAGGGGAGTGAAGGTTAGGTTGATTTTGCCTTATCGTTCGAATTGGAAAATTGCAGACATTATTCGAAATCGTTATTTAGGATTTTTATCTCGAGGAGGAGTTGAAATTTATTATTATAATCCTCGAATGTTACATTCAAAATTATTAATCGTCGATAATAAATTCTTTATTCTTGGTTCTTCGAATTTGGATTATCGAAGTTTGAGACATAACTATGAAATTAATTTATTGGGAAAAGATAAAAAAATTGTTTTGGAATTAAAGAAATATTTTTTGAATACTTTGAAAGATTCGTCGAAGTTTAATTATTCAGCTTGGAAAAAAAGGTCTTCGATTGTGAAAGTTTTGGAATTGATTTTAGGAAAAGTTAGGGGATTTGTTTGATTATCTTGTCTTAAATTCTACGACGTCCAAATCTTTTAATTTGTGTTTTAGTCCGACAATTTGTCCCGAGAATTTTGAGGAGGGTCCCCAGATTTTTGTTTGCACAATATTTTTGTAAAATCCTTTTAAAATTTTTTCAGCGACGTCTTGAACTGTTGAATCTTTTTTTAGAATTATTGGTTTTGGTGCTCTTTGTTTTTTACTCGGTTCTTTTGTGTAAATTCTTATTTTATCAAAACTTTGAAAAATCTTATTTTTTAATTTGTCTATATTTTCTTGTTTTTTTGAGGAGATTAGAACGTATTCATATTTTTTGTATTTTGATTTTAACGTTGCTGATATTTTTCTTTTTTCGTTTTCTGACAATTTATCCGATTTATTGAAAACAATTATTTTTTTTGAATTTGATTTTTCGAGAAGAGGTTCTATTTCTTGTATATCTTCTAATTTGGTTATTGTTAATAGTAAAGTGTCCGCGGAATTTGTTAAACCTTTGTCATAATAATCTGAATCTATCGAGGGGTTTTCGATTATTTGCATGTTTATTGTTTCGAAGTTCATCATTCCAATAACTGGTTCGATTGTGGTGAATTTTATTTCAGAAATTTTTGGGTCAGCGTTGGTGAGTAAAGAAAGTAGCGAGGATTTTCCGGAGTTTGTTTTTCCAATTAAAACAACTTGAAGGTCTTCTTTTTTTATTCCTATTCTCGAACCTTTTCCTGATTTTTTTGTTTTTTCTAATTGTTCTTTGTATCTTTTTAGACGATTTCTTAATTGGGATCGTAGATTTTCTGCACCCTTGTGCCCAGGCATCGTCGAAATCATCGTTTGCAATTTTTCAATTTTGTCTTCTAAACTCTCGGCAGCCATGTAGGCTTTTTCCGCATGGGCATATTCTGGTGAAACATTTACAGGACACATAAATTCTATAAACTAAACTTGTTTTTATTATTTGTGGAACTCAGGTTTTTCTTTTAGAAAAAGAAAAGCTATGTTGTAAAAGAAAACTACAATAGGAAGTAAACTTCAAATGGAAAAAGAAATTTATGAAAAGATTATCGCGAAGAAGGAATTTTCGGATTTGCCGAAGAAAGATGTTGAGTTGACTTGGAAAAAATTTGAGCGAAGGCAGACGATTGACGAGGAGAAAATAAAATTGACGCGGGATTTGTTGAGAAAAGTTTATTTTGCTTTTGGGAGTAAGAAGCTTTTGAACTTGAAAGGTCGTGATGAGGAATGGGTTTTGAAAAAGCATATTTCTACAAAGGAGAGGTTTAATTATTATGAAAAAGTTTATGGAAAATTGTTGGAGGGGTTTAGTTGTAGGAATGTGAATGTTTTTGATTTAGGTTGCGGGGTGAATGGTTTTAGTTATAATTATTTTTCGACGGAGATTAAATATGTTGGCGTCGAGGCTGTCGGGCAGTTGGTTGATTTGACTAATGAATATTTTTCTAAAAATAAAATTAATGGAAAAGTTCATCATTTGAGTTTATTTGAGTTGGAGAAAATTAAGAAATTAATTGAGAAGGAAAAAGGAGAGTCGATTGTTTTTTTGTTTAAGACTTTGGATTCTTTGGAAATGTTAGAAAGGGATTATTCTAAGAAATTGCTTTTGGAGATTGTGCCTTTGGTTGATAAAGTTGTTGTGAGTTTTGCTACGAGGAGTTTGATTTCTCGGACGAAGTTTAAGGTTCAGAGAAGTTGGATTGTGGATTTTATTAAAGAGGAATTTAATTTAATTGAAGATTTTGAATTGGGTGGGGAAAGGTATGTTGTTTTTGAAAAGTAGGAAGGTTTATATATTGTGTTATATTTAATTTGTTAACTAAAAATATATAATTAAAATGGAATTAAAAGTAAAAGCAAAACAATTTGGGGGCTCAATAGGGATTATCCTTCCCCGCGAGATGATTTCTAAAGAAGGAATTCTTGTGGAAGATCTTTTGAAAATTAATGTTGAGAAGATAGCTGATTTAGATTTTATGTGGGGAAAAGGAAAAGATATTAAAAAATCTACGAGTCAAATAATGAAAGAAATAGATAAGGGTGAAGATGACTAAGAAAATTTTTTTTGATACTTATGCTTTGGTAGAAATATATAAAGGGAATTTAAATTACGAAAAGTATAAAACAGGATTTCAGGTTTTTTTGAATAAATTAAATATTTTAGAATATGTTTATTTTCTTATGCGTGAAGAAAGGAAAGAAAATTTTACGAAGGTTTTTGAAAATTTAAATAGATTTAATGTTAATTATGATGATGAGATTTTAGTAAATGCCGCTAAAATGAAATTTAAGTATAAAAAAAATAAAGTGTCTTTTACAGATTGTGTGGGTTATCTTCTGGCAAAAAAACATGGAGCTAAATTTCTTACGGGTGATAAAGAATTTGAAAAGTTAGATAATGTCGAGTTTGTGAAATAACTATCTTTAAATAGTGTTTTGGCTTTTTTGATTTATGGGAAGTTTGAAGAAGAATTTTAAGCGAAAAGTTTTGAAGAATGGATTGACAATTATTTTTGAGAAGCGAATTGTTCCGGTGGTTTCTGTGGCGTATGCTGTGAGAAATGGGGGCGTGAATGAAACTTCTGAAGAGAAAGGGATTTCGCATTTTATCGAGCATATGTTGTATAAAGGAACGCCGACGAGGAATTCTAAACAAATTGCGGAAGAGATTGAAAATAATGGGGGTGTTTTGAATGGGTTTACCGACGAGGAAATAACTGCTTATTGGTGTAAGATGCCGTCGAGACATTTGGGTGTTGCGTTGGAAGTTTTGACGGATATGGTTAAGAATCCTTTATTTGACGAGAAGGAATTGGAGAAAGAACGGAAAGTTATTTTTGAGGAAATGAAAATGCGAAAGGACACGCCGAGGATTTATGTGTTTGATGAGATACAGAGCTATTTATATGAAAAGCCTTTTGGGGCGAATTTGATTGGGACTGAGAAAACTATGGGCTCTATTAATAGGATAGTTATGAAAAAAAAGTTTGAGAAAATTTATTCGCCGAATAATATGATTTTGTGTGTTGTTGGCGACGCTGATTTTGATGAAGTTGTTAAATTTGCAGAGAAGAATTTTGGCGAGGAGAAGGGAGAAGTTCCACAATTGAAAGTTAAAATAAAAAATGAATCTAAGATTTCTGAGCGGAGTGGAATTGATCAGGCGAATTTAGTTTTTGCTTATCATGTGCCTTTAGCTGGCGACGATAAATGTTACGCGGCGCAGGTTTTGAGTACGTTGATGGCCGGCGGAATGTCGTCGAGATTGTTTTCAGAAATTAGAGAGAAAAGAAATTTGGCGTATGCGGTGAAGGGCGATGCGAATATCAATAAAGATTTTTCTTATAATTTTGTTTATGTTGGGACGACGAAGGAAAATGTTGAAGTTGTTAAGAAATTAATTTTGGAAGAGTTTGAAAAAGTTATTTCTGGTTTGGACGAGGAGGAATTGCATAATACAAAGGAACAGTTGATGGGAAATTATCAGATTTCGATGGAAGATTCGCAAAGTCAAATGGTTGGTTTGTTGTTGTCTGAGATTGAGGGTAATGCGGAAAGTTTTTATGATTTTGAAAATAAAATTTCTAAAGTTAATTTAGAAGATGTAAAAGATATTGCGAGAAGTGCGTTGAAAGATTTTAGTTTTTTTGCTTTGGTTCCGAAATAATTAATAAGCTTCGTCATGGTGAGTGAAATTTTCGAAAATAATTATGTTCTTGTTTATTTGAAAAGTTAGTACAAAACTTCCGATGTGAACTCTTTTAAAATTATTTAAAGGGGCTCGAAGATTTTTGAAATGGTTTATTGACTCGACATCTGAATTGACAATTTGTTTAATTTTTTTATTAACCGCAATGGCGAGTGGTTTATCTTTTTTCGAGAGTTTTATTAAAGTTTTTTCCAATTTATCAGAAAGTTCAAATTGAAAACTCATTTCAAGTTCATTAATCTGTCTAAATCATTTAGAGTTGTTTTTTTGTGAGGCATTTTTTCTATCTTGAGCATTTCTTGAATATACTCTTTTTTCAAGGGTAATTCATCTACAGGGTGCCAGTTAATTAATTTACAGAATTCAAAATCTTCTTTGGAAAGTTTTTCTTTGTGCATATATTTTTCGAAAATTGATCTCATTTTAAATAATGAGCTTGCTGTAAGAGACCAATTAACCCAATAGAATTTTTTTAGTTCTGCCTTTGTCTCGTCGGGAATTGTTAATGTTACTGTTGCCATTATATTTTGCCTCGTTGTTTTAACTCTTCGAATTTTTTAAGTTCTTCAAGCCTTTTTAAAATTCCTTGTTTTAAAACTTCGTTCCAATTTATATGAGGGAACTTTTTTTTTGCTTCTTCAAAACCTTTTGGGGCAGTAATTGTTATTGTTGCCATTTTAGTGTGTTTATTGAAATCAGTGCGTATATTTAAATGTTTTGTTTGAGAGTTCTAAAAATTGTTTTAAATTTCTTCTATGTCTTGTTTTTGAATTGTTCTTCTTCCAGAGAATTTAGCATTTTTTATGGACTTTTTAATTAAGTGTTCTAAATTTTTTCTGTTTTCTTCTTTAATTTTTTCTAAAGCTTCTTTAGTTATTCTAAATTTGTTTTCTTTGATGATTTTTTGGATTTTTGTTTTCATGTTAATATTTAACTTTAAATTATATTTTTATCTTTATTAGTTAATTGTAAACTTTGATGTTTTTTGTGAAAATAACTGAATAATTTAATTTTATGGTAAAGTAAAGTTGTTTTAAATTTCGGAAATGTTTATAAATATGTTTTTTGTAAATTAAATATGAAAAAGAAGTTGGTGATGGGTTTTGGTTTGGTTTTAGTTTTGTCTTTGTCGTTAATTTCTGCTGGATTTTTTTCTGATACTTGGAATAAATTGACGAATCCTACTGGGGATGTGACTTTAAATCCTACTATTCCTGGGAGTTGTCATTACGATAGTGATAGGGGCGATTATCCTTTTGGAGCTCCATTTAATGTCTATGAATCAGGTTATATTTTAAGGAATATATCTGGAGTTTTAGATAGGAATGCTAAAGATTATTGCCTTGACAATAATCGTTTGAGGGAATATTATTGTGAAAGCTGGAAAGGATATTCCAAATATAAAAATGTTGATTGTAGTGCTACGATAGTTCAGGATGTACCTGGTTATTGCGCAGATAATGCATGTCATTTATTTTCTGAACAAAAAACTATTGGAGATTGGGAGCAAATGACTGGTTTAAATTATATGGGGGATACTCAGGTGGGAGATCCTCTTTTAAAACAGGGAATATATGATGCGTCGATTTCCCATTGGTATTATGATTATTGTTCTGGAGAAATTTTAACAGAATATAAATATGATTCAAATAATTATGGATATAAAAGAAATGTTAATTGTAAATTATATAACGATGAAAATGGTGGAGTCGAGGGAGCGGATTATTGTGCTGAAGGCGTGTGTGTTATTGTGTCTGCTGATCCAATTACTCCAAGTAGTTCTGTTCTTGAATTAACAGATGGGCAGATTTTTTGGTTAACTAATCTAACAACTGATGCATTGAATAAAACAATTTCAGTGGGAGCTATGGGCTATGAATTATCTGTATACAAAATTGATGTTCTTGGTGGAGGAAATGGAAATGTTAATTTGACAATAGATGGAGTGGATATTGGTTCAAAAAGTAAGGGTGACAAAATAATTATTTCTGGAGGAGATATCGAAATTATGAGAATTTATGAACAGATAAAAGATTCTAAATTATTTAGTGCAGTACAGTTGAATTTTACAAAGAGTGTGGTTTTGGGAGAAGAAGGAAGTGTTGGAAGTTGTGGTGGAATTAGAACAGGGAATTGTTTTTCTATTTCTTTAGATAAATGTGAAAGTGTGTCTGGCTGTGTAATTGACAATGGGCTTGATTTATGTGCTGGAGCTACTTCTATAACTTGTTCAGAGGTTTTAGATGAAGGAGTTTGTGAATCATTAGGGTGCAATTATATTGGCGCTGTTTTGGTTTGTGATGATACTAATGCAGGTGAGCTTTATTTTAATGGAGGTTTTGTAATTCAAGGTGAATCTGGAAATGAAGTTACATACAAAGATCATTGTACTGAGGATGGTAATTCTATTATAGAATATTCTTGTGGAGAGAATAACCAGTTAGTTGAGAGAGAACCTTTTTTATGTCCTTCAGAAGTAGGCTGTAATTCTGATTCGGATGGAATTGGTTCTTGCGGTCTTCCTGCTGGAAAAGAAGGTGTTTTTTGTGAACCAATTTCTACAGGTAAACCAAATATTGCTCCTGGAACTCGAGTGAATATAGATGGAGTTAAAAAGTATTGTAATCCTCAAACTTTGGAATATGAATCTTTGAAAGCTGTTGGGGTGGGTTGTGTTGCAGATTATCAGTGTGTTTCTAATCTTTGTTTAGATGGTAAATGTACTTCACTTAGAGAGGAATTGGGATTTTTGAAAAAAATTTGGTGTGCAATCTCAAATCCTGTTGATTTTACAAATCGTCCTACAGATACGTCCGGAAATAAAGTTGATTCTTGTACTTTGGATAGTAATGACTATTGTGTGTGTGTGAGTGATTAAAATGGAATTTAATTATTTTTTTTTAAAAAAGGTTTTGATAGTTTGTATTTTGGTTTTTGTTAGTTTGGGCTTTTTTGTGATTGCTCAGGAAGTTGGAGAATCTTGTGATGTTTTGGGGGAAGTTTCTCTTTCTGAAAATTTATTTTGTGATGGAACAAATTGGAATGAATTAGTTGGAGAAGGAACTTGTTTAAATAATTACGAATGCGTGAGCGGATATTGTACTGAAGATGGAGTTTGTGGTTCGAGGATTGAGATTTCTGAAGATGTTGGATTAATAGAATTGATATGGGGATTCTTTAGTGGAAAAGAATGTGTTCCTTATGAAGAAAATTGTAGTGGAACAAAACTTTTGGCGGTTTGTAATAGTTTGGGGTTTTGGGAAACAAAAGATGCTTATGTTGATGGAAGTTGTGGGTTTGAAGTTAATGAAGGTGTTTGTATTCTTCCAGATGGTTTGCCTGACTTTACTTGGGAAGATAATGAAAATGAATTTTTTTGTATAGAGGATATTGCTCAAGGTGAAGATGTTTACGAGGAATTAATGCAATGTGATATGGATTATTTTGTTAAACAAGAAGAAGGAAATGATAAATATAATGAAAGTTATGTTGGATGCAGTGAGGATGAATTATTACCTTTAGTTTATGATTGTGTTTTAAGTTTAGATATTTATGATGTTATTGAGAGTAATATGCAAAGTTGTTTGGATGGGACTTATAATGCTTCTTCAGGTTCAGGAACAGATTCTGTTTGTGGAAATGATATTATTGAATCAGGTGAAGCTTGCGAAGGGATTAATTTAGATGATAAAACGTGTTTAACAGAAGGTTTTACTTCTGGAACTCTTGCTTGTTCAAATGATTGTTCTTTTGATTATTCTACCTGCGTTTCACCAATTAAACCTAATATTACCTATTCTAATTTTGATGGAGATACAACTGATTTTGATTCTTTGACAAATTTTAATGATGTTAATGTTGTTTTGGAAAATAGTTTGTATGGAAAGGTTGTGTTCTTGAAACCAATTAATCTTACTCGTAATTTAAATTTAAATAAAAATGTTAAGTTTTCTCAGAATAATATTTTTATTAATTCTACAAGGCTTACTGAATTTAAGAATGTTCCTGCACATATTTTATTGTACAATATTTCTTTGACTACTCCGAGGGTTTTGAAAGATGGAGTTGTGTGTTCTTCTCCGGCTTGTCAAGTTTTGAAGTTTTCAAATAAGACTTTGAATTTTTCAGTTACAAGTTTTAGTGCTTATTCATCTCAAGAAACACCCGTTACAACTTCAGGAGGTTCTTCGGGTGGAGGTGGAGGAGGAAGTAGTTCTGGAGGTTCATCTCTTTTTAATTATACTAATGAAGATTTTTGTGGAGACTTTGTTTGTGAGGCTGGTGAATCTTGTTCGAGCTGTGCGCAAGATTGTGGAAGTTGTTTTTCTGGAGGTGGCTCGAATGTTTATGCGTCTGAATGTGGAGATGCTTTTTGTGATATAGATGAGACTTCAGATACTTGCCCAGAGGATTGTGAAGCGAGAAAAGCAAGTCCAAGTTGGGGTTGGTTAATTTTAATTATTGTGGTTTTAGTTTGTGGAATTGGTTTGGTTCTTTTTTTAATTATTAGTAAAATGAGAGAGAGAAGTGAGGAAGAAGATGAAGATGAAGATGGATCAGATGGAGTTGTTTCTATTCCAAAAAGTCCTCCGGTTATGCCTTCAACAGGTTCTTCGCCGATGCTTAAATCGAATTCATTTATGAGCAATCCTGTTTCTGGCCCTGTTCCTTCTAATTCACCAAATAGTTCTCAACCTAAAAAGTATTAAAAACCCTTTTTGTTCTTTTTTGATATGATAATTAAAGTTCCTGGAATAAATGGTTTGGGTAAGACTAAGGGTTGTGAGGATAGTGGGAATGTTGTTTTGGATTCTTTGAAGGAGATTTTTTCTAATGAACAAGGAAAGGTGATTGATGTTCAGAGTTTGGATTTGGAAGAGATTCATTTAGATAATGGGAATGTTGAGAAAGCGAATGATTTAATTTATAGAAATGCTTTTGAGTTTTTTGGGGAGAAAGTTATTTTTTTGGGGGGCGACCATTCGATTAGTTATTCGACGACGAGGGCGTTTTTTGATCATTGTCAGAATTCGGGAAAGGAACCATGTTTAATTGTTTTTGATGCACATCCTGATTTGATGACGCCTGTTGATAGAAAAATTCCAACGCACGAGGAATGGTTAAGGGCTTTGATTGAGGATGGATTTCCAAAACAAAATATTTTATTAGTTGGGATTAGAAATTCGGACTCGCAGGAAATGAATTTTATTCAAAATAATAAGATAAAGTTTTTGGGAATGAATAATTTTCTTGGAGATATTTCGGATGTTTGTGATAGTATAATGGAATTTGCTTCGGGAAAAGAACTTTATGTTTCTTTGGATATTGATGTTGTTGACCCTGCTTTTGCACCAGCGACGGGTTATCCAGAATCTGGAGGTTTAACTTCAAGACAGATTATTTATTTAATGCAAAGAATAAGTAAGATGAAAAATTTAAGGGCGGTTGATATTGTCGAAATTAATTCAGAGAAAGATGAAAATAATTTGACAGTTAAATTGGGTGCGAAGATTTTGTCAGAGTTGATTTAAAATATAAAATACAAAGAGTTTGTTCTTTTATATGATTTTTGGTTTGGAAAATATGTTTTGTAGAATATAATTTTTTATAAAGAGGGGTTATTTTATTTTATTTTAATGGTAATGGATTATAGTAAAATTTATGAAAGTGCTGTTTTCCTGAGTAGCGATGGAGATAAAATTTATGTTCCAATTGGGGAAGAAGGAATTTTTTTAAAGTGTCAACCTGTTGTGAAAACTGAAAAAGGTTTTAGAAGAAAAGAGATTTCTTATCATGTTTTGTTAAGACAGCATCGCGAAGATAATATTGTTGGGAGTGTTGAAGAGTTAATTCAAGAATAATTTTCTTCGATTAATTTTTTAACTGGTTCAAATTTTTTTCCTAAAACTTTTTCGAGTTGCTCTTCTGAAGCGTTGATGAATTTTTTTATTGTTCCAAATTCTTCAAGTATTTTTCTTGCGGTTGTTGGACCGATTCCTGGAAATCCCTCGATGATTAATTGCTTTTGTTCTTTTGAATCGAGAGATTTCTTTTTTACATTTAGGGGGAGTTCGCTTTCTTTCTTCTTCGATAAAACTGAAATAAATTTTGCGGTGTCCTCCGCGTTTTTTGTGAAGATTAACGGAATTTTGTGTTTCATAACTATTGATAATAAAAAACCTCGAATTGCGTTTGCGTTCACACCTCCGTTATTTTCTGCATATAATTCTTTTTCATAAATTCCCTCGACGATTAATAATTTATTTTCGTATTGTTGCATTTCTTCTAACTGGCTCAATAATCTTCGATTAATCATTGAAGAAATAAAATCTGAAACAGTTTTTCGTTCTATGGCGATTCCTTTTATAATATAGTCGGCAACTTTTAATTCTTTGAATTCTATTTCAAATCCTAAAGTTTGTAATTTTATTGGAACCAAAGAATTTTGTTCTCGGTAATCAATTTCTATTTTTATTTTTGGTTCGTGTTTTTTTATTGATTTTTTTCTTGAGAAGATATCGAGGAAAGGAGCTTGTTTCATATTCTTTTTAGCGGGAAAGGTTTATAAAAATGTTTATGCTGTATTTTTAATGGAAAAAGAGATGAGAGTTGTTTTAGTAAGTTTATTTTTTATTGGAGTTTTAGGATTATTTATTTTTTCTAATTTTGTTATGACTGGAAACATTGTTAATTCTGCAATTATGCCCCCTCAAGGAGTTGAAAAAATTGTAGTCGGGGAAATTAATGCTACGGCGTGGCCAACTCCTTTATTGTCTAAAGAAGGAGAAAAGTTTTTTTATTTTGCTGGAACATATTTAGATAATCCTTCTGAAACAAATGATTATGCTTATTATACTTGGAATGGTGGAGAGGATTCTAATCAAGCCGGAAGAAAAATTAAATCTGGTGATGTTTTGAGTTTTTGGAGTTGGACTCCGAATTGGAATGAGGAAGTAAATAAAATTAAAAAATATCCTTCTTGTGGAATTGAGATTAATTTTGTCGACGATAAAAATAATTTGACGAGCGAAACTTTGAGATGGAATTATGTTGATCAAGATAATATTGTTTCTGTTAAAGGGAATGAAAAAATTAAAGCTAACTGGTATCAGAGAAATATTTCTCTTTCTGATTTTGATGGACGGGAGATTAAATTTATTTCTTTTGTTCAGCAGACGAAAAGAGATGTTGGTGAAAAATGGTGGTGTGCTTATGATGGTGTGAAGATTATTGGCGAGGGTGAAGTTATGACAGATGAGTCTGGTGATGATGGATTTGTAGCAAATGAGTCTAGCGATTTTGAGGTTGTTGAAGAAAGTTGTATTGATAGAGATGGAGGATTAAATTATATGTTAAAGGGATTTACAAAAGGAAAAGATTTTATGACAAATGAGATTGTTGAAGCAAAAGATTATTGTGATGATAAAGGATATCTGCAAGAATATTTTTGTGATCCTAATGGAAATATTGCTAGATTGAGGTTTCCTTGTTCGCAGGTAATGAATAATTTAAATGCTTATTGTTTCGAGGGTAAATGTGTTGTTGATGATTCTAAACATTATAGTTTAAAGTGTGTTTCTAATACTGGAACAGCAAATGATTTTAATCATCTTGATTGGCATAGGGGAAATTGTAATCCTTTAAATTGTGAAGGGGGGCAGGAAACTTTTGTAAAGTGTAATGAAGAAAGAAGAAATGTTGGTTGGGCTTTCTTCTCTTATACTGTTCCTTATCAAAGTGAAGTTTGTAGAAAATCTTACTTTTCAGAATGTTCCGAAATTTCGAGTTGTGCTGTAGGTTATAAAGAATTATCTGGATCAAAAAAGCAGTGTGTTTGTGATGGAATCGGTTGTATGAATCCTTCAGAAAATGGTTCGGCAGTTATTAGTTCTGAAATGACTGGAGATGAAATTTATGTGAATGGAGTTTATCAAGGGAAAACACCTTTTACTTTTTCAAGAAGTGAAGGAAATTATAATGTTATGTTAAGACGAAGTGGAGAAGTTATTTCGAGCGGGGATATTAATATTATCCAATCTCAAAGAGTTATCCTTCCTCAGATTAAAAAGAGAATTTGTGAAGATAGTGATGGAGGAATTATGCCTTTAGAAGGGGGAATTGTTGCTACGGGTAATTGGCCAAGTGGAGGTATGAGTCAGATATATGATCGTTGTAATGGAGTACAGGTGGTTGAACATTTTTGTGATGGAACAGAAGTTAAAACAAAAACAATTACTTGTCCTAATGGATGTTTAAATGGTGCTTGTAAAGATTTTACTGCCACAGCTTGTAGAAAAGAAGGCAGTAATATTATTCGTTCATTAAATAATAAGGAGATAATTTCTGGGAAAGATGGTTGTTATGATATGTATACTCAAAGTTTGGCAAAATGTAATAGTTATAATGCTGTGGAATATGTTCAAGGTAAATGTGGCCTTGGGAAAGTGTGTTCTTGGGGGCAATGTGTTGATGGGGGAATTTTGAGTGCAGATTCTTTACCTCGAGGAATGGAAGTTTCTATTGATACTGGAATTTATAAGGGCTTTCTAAAAAATGAATCTGGAGATATGCTTAAAACTCCCTTTCAAACACAAGTTCCTCCAGGTTTATGGTATTATATTCAAGGTTCTAACGGATATAGTTATACTCTTAAGGAGCAGTTAAGTATTTTTTCTGGAAAAACTACTTCTTGGAGAGGAACTTTGGTTGAGCCTATAGAGATTGTTTGTAATACAGATTCTTATAATTGTGTGGATTTTTCTATTTGGGCTGAAGCTCAGATTGTTTTGAATTATTGTGGTGTATCAACCGATGTCCATAATCTAGATGGGGATGCTGATTTTATTGCCTGTGAAGTCCTTCTGTTGGAGGGAACTACATCTGAACCTCATATTATTCCAAGGGTTAATCATTGGGTAGATGGTTCTGTTGGTTCTATTGCTTGTTTTGATCTTAAGACAGATAGCACTAATACTGAGAATAATAATTTTAAAAATTGTTTTAAGAATTTTTGCCAGAGTCAGGGAGGTTTAATTGATTCTACAGTCCATCCTGTTTCAAGTACAGTTTTTCCTGAATGTAATACAGGTTATAATGCTGCAGTCTTTTGTTATGCTGATTTAACTGGCCTAGATAATCCTTGTTAATTATTACTCCTTTTCAGTTACTACTTTAGAAAGGTTTAAATATCTTGATTTTCCCTATATTTGAGTAAAATGTTAGAAAATATTTTGAAAAAATCAGTTAAGAAAGGGATTTCTATAGTTAGTGCTGGGGCAATTTTTCTTTCTGGAATTGGGGCTGGCGGATGTGTGAATTATCATTCTAAATCTGTTCCAGTAATTGAAGAAATTGTTTCAGGTTATGAAGAAGTTCCGGAAAATATTGAAGAACCAATTGAATTTGAGGAAGAAGGTTTAGATATGAAAGATTTTTTGGATAAAGATTATTTAATTGTTGGGCCCGAGCATTTCTTGGAAAATAAGACGCTTAAAGAGTATGTGAAACATCGGGAAAATGAAGGATTTAAGATTGGTTTGGCAGATATTGAGAAAGTAGATGAATTTTATGCTTCGGAAGTTACGGGTTCTTTGAAAAATTTTATTGGAGAAGTTTCAAGTTCTGGATCTTTGAAATATGTGCTTTTAGTTGGAAAGCGGGATAATGTTCCTGCAAGTTATTTTTATAATGATTCTCAAAGAAAGGGTTTTGGAGATAATGCTTTTGCGAATTTAGAAGGAGACGTTGTTCCGGAAATTGCGATTGGAAGAATTCCTTCAGAAAATGAAGAAGAACTTGAAAATAGCCTCGAGAAAATTATTTCTTTTGAGCAAAGTAATTCTTGGGAAAATTATGAAAATGTTTTTGTTGCGGCGGCAGATAGGAATGTGCTTTGGGATGGTTATGGGTTTGATGAAATTTTTGAAGATTTAATTATTCCTTTAGTTCCTTTAGAGCAGAATGTTACGAGACTTTATGAACAGGATTCTCCAATTATTTTTGCGAATTCACAAAAATTAACTGCGGATTTAGTTAATAAAATAAATGAAGGAGTTTTTTTAGTTGCTTATGCTGGGCATGGTTTAGAAAGTGAATGGGGAAATACTAATTTTTATGAATCTAATTTTAATCTTGAAAATATTAATTCATTAGAGAATCAGGTTTATCCAATTTTTTATTCGAGTGGTTGTTTGACTAATGCCTACAGCGAGGGAGAGGAGGATAATTTTGGGGAAGCTTTAGTTAATTCTGAAAAGGGGGGAGTTGCTTATTTTGGAGCTTCAAGTCAAACAGGGGGGAGTCAATATTTAACTGAAGGATTTTTTAGTGCATTGTATGGTGAAAATGATTTGAATCGAATTGGTGATATTATTGTTTATGCAAAAAACTTTGCGAGAGATAATGAACCATGGGGTTGGAATAACTGGAATAAACATGCGTATGAATTTAATCTTCTTGGTGATCCGACTTTGAAGATTAAGTAATATTGTTGAAATTTTTATAAAGTTTAAAGGCATCTATAAAACATGAGAAATAAATGTTTATGGAATAGAATTGGCCTTGGTTTAGCTAGCGGATTGATATATTTAAGTGGTTTTATTGGTTGTGGAGTTCAGGATGAAAATAGTTCTGAGAAAAATAAATTACTTGATATTAGAGTCGAAAATCCTTATGTTATTAATAATTTTGAAACAAATAATGATGTGGATTATCTTGTTTTGACAGACTCTGAGTTTATCGAGAGTAAATATTTAGTTGATTTTTTAGATTATAGAAATAACGGACAGAATGTGGGTGTTGTGGATGTTTCAGAAAAATCTCCCGAGGAAATAGACAATTTTATTGAATATGCTTATAAGAATTGGGAAGCGAGTAATTCTAAAACAGGTAAATTAGAGAAAGTACTTCTTGTAGGAAATGTTGAAAATGTTTCTTCTAAGCCTTTTGTCAATGATTGGGATGATAAGGGATTTGATGAAACAGAATATTCTGATGTTGATGGAGATGGGAGAGATGATCTTGCTGTTGGGAGGTTTAATATTGATAATTATGTTGAATTGAATAATATTACTGAAAAGATTTATGATTATGAGTCAAATTTGGAATCAAATTTAAGACATCCATTTGTTTTAGCATCAGGTTATGATGGCGGAAGTGGAAACTCAAATTTAGTAAATTCAACTTTTTATCCTAGTCTTGAAAGTATTGAAGAAAATCATGATTGGGAAAGTTTTGGTTTTGATGAGTTGCAGGAAAAAGTTGCTGATGAATTATTGAAAGGGGAGAATATCGTTGAAATTTATGATTCTGAGAATGATTATCCGGAAGGAGGGAGATTTGTGGAGAGAGATTTTATTAATCAGATAAATGATGGAGCTTATGTTTTTGATTTTAATGGGCATGGAGATGTGGATATGTATCAAACTTCTACAGATGCCTTTGATTTTGATTCTATAAAGAAATTGAAGAATAGTGGAAGTTATCCTATTTTTATTTCTCATGCTTGTGATACTGTTTCTTTAGAGCCTGGAGTAAGAAATTTAGGTACTGAGTTAGTCAATGCTTCTGGAAAAGGGGCTATCGCGTATATTGGTTCAAATACTTTAACCTCCGATTCGCCTTATTTTGTCAGGGGATTTTATAGAACTCTTTTAGAGAATGATGAAGTTACATTGGGAGAGGCTTATTTAACCGGTATTCAAGATATTTATGATATGAATATATTTTTGAATGAAAATGGTTTTTTTTATTCTGGAGAAGATAGTATTGTTGATGAAATGGTTCTCTTAGGAGATCCAGCTTTGAAAGTTAAGAATTAAAGTTTTTCTTGCAAGTCATATTTACCATAAAGTGTTCCTTCTTGAAGTCTTTTCTTTATTGAATCTATTGATTTGTGCATTCCTTTTTCTCTTGCTCGGGAAACATAAAAGAAAGTTTCGTCTCGAGTTCCTTTAGTTATGAGAATTATTAATTTTCCTTCTTTTAATCTTGCTGTTCGTCCTGCTCTTTGGATGCTTCGAATTGCCGAGGGGATTGGTTCGTAAAAAATAACCGCATTAACTTCAGGAATATCTAAACCTTCTTCAGCGATACTGGTAGCGCATAAAACATTTATTTTTCCGTCGGAGAATTCTTCAATCATTTTTTTTTGTTCTTTCTGGTTCATTCCGGTTCCTTTTGTTTTTGCTTGTCCGACAAAAACTTTTGCAGTTATGTTTGGAATTTTATTTAGATTGTTTGAGATTATTGTTGCAGTTTCTCTAAATTGTGTGAAGACAATTATTTTCAAATTTTTATTTTCTTGTTGTTCTCTTTCGATAATTTCTTTTAGTTTCAAAATTTTTGGGTGTTCAAATCCTTTAATTAAAAATTCGTTTGCTTGAGAAAAGATAAAATTAAATTCTGGTTTTGCTACGAGTTTTACTACACCTTTGCTTTTTTTCTTTGCGGCTTGGTCATATAAATTTTTTAAATAGCTATGGAAACCTCCGAGGGTTTGGGTTTCTAAAAGTTCTATTGCGTGTTGAATTTTTATTGCCTGTGCGCACGCTGAAGCCCCGAGCATGTAATTATAATTTGTTAAACCTTTTGCAAGAGTTCCCATAATTTTTTTCTGTAATTGAATTAAGCCGGTTTTTGTTGATGGTCCATATAAAACTTTTCTATATCTTAATTCATCTATGTAGCCGTCGAATAATCTTGTTAGGAGATGTCGCGTTTCGTGAAATTCTTCGGGGAAATCTAACATTACTTTTTCAAATTCTAATTCTTGAAGATATTCTTTTACATCTCCGCTTTCACGCGTTCTTAATTCTACTTCTTCAATTGAGAGGTTTTTGCATATTTGTTTTATTTGTGCTGTGTCGCTTCCTGGCGACGCTGTTAGTCCGATTATTCTTTGATTTACTGCTTGATTTTTGTATTTTTGTGCGACGAAATTATAATCATAATTTTTTACGCATCGATGTGCTTCGTCTTGAATTAATAAACACACGTTGTTTAAATTGTAAAGTCCTTTTTTCAAATCGTTTGCAACGCATTGGGGTGTTGAGAAAATTATGTCTGCGGTTTGCCAGATTTTTTTTCTTTCTTGGGCTTGAATTGCTCCGGTGAAAAGTTGTAAGTCTGCGAAAAGTTCTGGGAGGTATTTTTTGAAAGAATTTATGTGTTGTTCAGCGAGAGGTTTTGTTGGAGCGAGGAGCACGACTTTTTCTCCAGGAAATTGTTCCATTCTTTTTATTGTGAGCATTAATGAAATTAAAGTTTTTCCTAAACCTGTTGGAAGCACAACTAAGCAGTTCTTTTCAATACATGTTTTGTATATTTCCTCTTGGTATTTTCGAGGAGTTATTCCTTCTAAGAATTTCATTTAAAGAAAAAATAGGTTTGGTATAAATAGTTTTGTGATTATTTTTATTGATAAAATTTATAAACTATAGAGCTTCTATAGAATTATGGTTACGACAATTCAACTTAATGAAAATGTGAAAAGATCTCTTGAAAGAATGAAGCGGTCGAATAAAGAAACTTATGAACAAGTAATTCTTAATTTAATAAATTTTGTGGAGGAACAGAAAAGAAGACAGGAAGATTTGTTGATTGAAGGATATAAAGAGATGGCTGAGGAGAGTCTTAAAATTTGTGAGGAATTTAAATATGTTGATGCGGAAAATCTTCCAGAGTGGGAAGGAAATTTGTAGAGGAGATATTCTTGTTGCTGATTTAGAACCAGTTTTGGGAAGCGAACAAGGAGGAAAAGGGCCGGTTTTAGTTTTACAAAATAATTTATCAAATAGATATTCTCCTGTTACTATTGTTGCTTCCATAACTTCGAAAAAATTTTCAAAACAATTTCCTACAAATGTTTATTTAGATAAGCGAGATTCTAAGTTAGATAGCGATTCTACTATTTTATTAAATCAAATAAGAACTATTGATAAAAAAAGAATTATAAAAAAAATTTCTCATCTTGATGATTTTATTATGAGACAAGTTGATATGGCGATTAAAGTTAGTTTGGGTTTGTAAATAGATACTTTTATTAATTATATTTTCCTTTAAACTTTATGAACAAAGAGATGAGAGTTGTTTTAGTAAGTTTATTTTTTATTGGAGTTTTAGGATTATTTATTTTTTCTAATTTTGTTATGACTGGTGATGTTGTTAAAGCTGATGGCGATACACTTTGGATAAAGGTTAACGAATCTAAAGTTGTTACATTTAATGGCGTTGATTATAAAGTTTCTGTTTCGGAGTTTGATTTTGAGAATTTGAAGAATTGGAGCGTCAATAGTTTTTTGCTTAATGTTAATGGAGAAAAAATTAGATTGAAGGAAGGAGAAATTTTTTCTAAAAATAATTTTGGGTTGGAAGTTGTTGCGATTCGTCCTGAAACTCTTTGGTGGACGGATAAAAATATTGTGAAGTTTAAAGTTTTTAAAAAATTAGATTGTTCGGATAGCGATGGGGGAAAGAATTATTTTGAAAGGGGAACTGCGGTTGGGTCTCGTGCTTTGGATACGATAAGTCCGTTGGAAATTTTTAAAGGAAGTGATGTTTGCTATTCGAGAGATGCTAATTATTTGTATGAACATTATTGCGATGAAAAAGGTTATCATAAAGTTGAAAAAGTTAAGTGTGATGGGGGCTGTGTTGATGGGGGCTGTGTTGGGAATATTCCAACTTGGTGTGAAGGAGGGTGTCCTGTAGTTGTTTTTGTTGATTCAAATACTTATTCCTTATTGAAATATAAAATTGATAGATTTGTTGAGGATATAAAAAGAGATGTTAAAGCAGAGGTTTTTTTGGAAAAAGTTAATATTGATGAAAATCCTGTAAATATTAGAAATAAGGTTCAAAATTATTATGATACAAATAGAATACAAGGAGTTATTTTTGTTGGAGATATTCCCTATGTTCAAGTGCAATTTACAGAAGGATTAGGAGCTTATGATTGGTGTTATGCAGATACTGTTAGAGATTATATTTTTACTGAAACTTCTGAGGGATGGATTTGCGCTTTGGAAGGAATGAGTGGTTCTTATACTTCTAGAAAAATGTGGTATGGGAGAATTTTGCCTCCCGAAGAAAATAAAATTAATTTGTTTTCTAATTATTTTGATAGAAATCATGCTTATAGAACTGGTTCTTTAAATTATGATGAAGGTTCTCTGTTTTATTATGATAATAATATTGATTTTAATAATGTTGAAGAGACGGATAAGCCAGAACTTTTGGCACAATATATTGGAGGATATAAAAGTTTATATGACTTATCAAATATTGAAATTATTTCTACAAATGGATTGGAAGAATATAACCAAATTGTTGGAGGAGGATTGCCTATAACTCAAGGGGAATATTTGGAAAAATTAAAAGAATCACGTGAAATTGTAATAATAAATCAACATGGATTAACAAATCATCATTTTCCAGATATTTCTTCAGAAGATATAAAAATTGTTAAACCTCAATCATTAGCATATTTATTTTATAGTTGTAGCACAGGGGGATTTCAAGATGAAAATTATATCGCTGGAAATTATTTATTTTCTGGGAAGGGTTTAATTGCTATTGCTCATTCTACTCCAATAATGGTTGGTAAGCCTTCGGAAGTTAGATGGCCTTCCGATGCAATGACTTACAATTTTTTTAATTTGTTAGATAAAGGAGTTAGTTTTGGAGAAAGTTGGATAACTTTATCAAATGGAGGAGGAGTGGTAGGAAGTATTTTGGGTGACCCCACTCTTCGTTTGCGTCCGCAAAAAATTGCCCCCGTTAAAATTACTCCTGATAAAATTGAAATGGATAAAGAATTAACTTTATATGAATCTACTATTTTTAATTTAGGAAATAATGATTTGGAATTATTATATCGTGAATTTAGATTTAATCATGTTTATGATGCAGATGAAATTGAGGTTGGGGCAAAAACGACATCTTTGATTCCTGCTATGGAAAGTAAACAAAATGAGTTTTATTTTGAAGGCGACGAAAATTTTGATGGTGAACAACTTTTAGTTTATTCAGGGGAGGACGGATATTTGATTAATTTTTATTCTGTTGGTGGAACAGGTATTTGAAGAGATAGTTTTATTAATGCTTTTTCTTTAATTTTCTTATGAATAAAAAAGCATTAGGGGGTTTGGGAATTTTTTTAATAATCTTATTAGTGATTATCTTATTAGGAGGAGGATATTTTGGTTATGATTATATTTCAAAACCTAAAATTATTTCTTCGACTTCTGATATAGTAGATAAATGTGTTGATAGCGACGGAAATGATGTTTATATAAAAGGTTCTGTGGTTTATGAATTGGTTGAGGGAGAAGATTCTGAAAAAGGAACTCAAGAAGAAACTTGTAATTATAATCATCCAAAAACAGATTTGAGAGTTGGACTTCTTTATGAAGTTTATTGTGATGAAAATAATGTAGTCAGAGATTTAACAACTTGTGGAAGAGGTTATGTTTGTCGAGATGGAGCTTGTGTGAACAGAGATAAAGATTCTCCAATTTGTAGTGATACTGATGGGGGTAAAGAGGTTAGTAAGAGAGGTTGGATTACTGGATATGGTGGAAATGGAAGAGATGAATGTAGATTAGGCGAATCAATGATGGATGAATGTTCTGGAGAAGGTTGTTCTGTTTATGAATATTTTTGTAATGGAGATAATAAAGATTATGAAATAATTTCTTGTCCAAATGGTTGCGAAGATGGAAGGTGTTTCTAATCAAATAACTCCACTCAAAACCATTTTATAACCTACCTCTACATTTATTCAATAAACGATAAATTTGTAAATATGTAGAGATACGGCTTTTTATGGTTGAATTGAAGAAGGTTGTAAAGGAAAAAAGAAAATTTTATATAGTTGAGAAACTGCCCTTTAATATGGAACAAAATGTTATTACAAGATTGGATAGAATAGAGTTTGCATTAAAACAAATACAAGAGAATATGATAGATTCAGATGTTATTCTAAGTGAAGAAGAAAGAAGAATGCTTGATGAGAGTGTAAAGTGTGAAAAATCTGGGAAGTTAGTTTCTTTAGAGGCGATAAAAAATGTTCGAGATAAAACTCGATAATCAGCCAGAACATTTTCTCCTTAAATGTGAGAAAGAGATTTTTAATAGAATACATGATAAATTAGAATTATTAAAAGAAAATCCTGTTCCACATGATTCAAAAAGAATGTTGGGATATGAATTGCCCACTTTCAGAATTCGGATTGGAAAACATAGAGCACTTTATAGATTAAATTATGAAGACAAATTAATTATTGTTGTGAAGATTGATAAGAGAGATAAAGTTTATGGTTGAAGATCTTAAATACTTTCTAAATAACTATCAACGCGAAGAATAATCCTCTTAAAACAATTACTGAAAGGAAAATCCAGAGGTATCTGTTTGCGAAGAAGATTTTGTTTCCGTCGAGGTTTGAAAGAGGATTAAGTTGTATAAAGGGTGTAGAAACATTTATAAACAAGTAAGAATATCTTACTTTATGGAAATAACTAAATTAAGTACGAAAGGACAAATTGTTATTCCTGAAGGTCTGAGAAAAGATTTTCAGGTTGGGACGCCTTTTGTCGTATCAAGGCAAGATGGTTTAATTATTCTTAAGGAAGTGAACGATCTTTCAGAAAAAGAGGTGGAAGAAATAAAAGAACTCGATAAAATTTGGAAAGAGATTGATAGTGGAAAATGTGAAAGTTACACTGAAGATGAATTCTTTAAAAAAATGAAAGAATGGTAAGGATAATTCCCAGTCAGGAGTTTAAGAAAAATATTAAGAGGTTGAACCAGTTTGATAAGGATAAATTAGAAAAGCAAATTAAAAAAATTATTGAAAATCCGAATGTGGGGAAACCTTTGAAATATAAACGAGGAGAAAGGTCTCTTTATTTAAAACCATTTAGAATTATTTATGCGGTGCGAGGCGAGGAAATTATTTTATTAAAGTTTGGTCACAGAAAGAATGTTTATTAAATTTTTCTAAATAACTACCAACGCGAAAAAGAGTCCCATTAAAACTATTGCGGTTAGGAAAATCCATGCGTACATGTTTCCAAAAAATATTTTGTTTCCGTCTAAATCGGATAATGGAATCATGTTGAAGAAAGCGTAGTAAATGTTTAGTCGTGAGAATTCTGGGAAGTTTATCATGTATCCGATTACGGCGAAGAAAAGATTTGTGATTATTCCTGAGATAGCGATTAGTCCGATTTGAAATTCGGTCATTTCAGAGTAAGCGTAAAGTCCGTGTTTTTTTGCGGCGTGGTAAATTTTTGGTTTGACTTCAAACACTAAAGAGCCCATCCAAGTTAAAGCTCCGAATGAAAGTCCGGTGAAAATTATTGGAAGGAAAACTCCTGCGGGAAAAGGTTTTTTGAAATTTCTTGAAGGGTGGACTCGGGATAGTGCTCCAAGTATTCCGTATTTTTTTATTTCCCAGAGTTTGACGTCTATTTCAGAATCTAAGTAGTAAGCGATTATTTTTTTTGTTAGGATGTTTGCTAAAATTACGAGGGAGATTGCGAGGAAGGTCATGAGGAATGCGTTTATGGATGAGATTAAACTTATTGTGAATGCGAGAATTATTACGACGACGAACATTGCGGATATTTCTTTTCTGTTGAGCATGTTTTTTAGAGGTAAAAATTTTTTATAAATCTTGTTATCTTGGTAATTTAACTGGATACCATCTGTCTAAAATATTCGTTGGATAATGGAAAAGTATTTAAATGATTTTGATGATAATTGTGGATGAGAGTAAAAAAAATTACTGATGTTTTGAAAATTAAGGTGTTCACCGATTCCGGAGATTTTTTCGGAGAGGTTGAAGAAGTTAATTTAAATGAGAATAAGATAGATGGTTGGAGAATTAGAGTGGATGGGAGCATTATGTCTTTGATTGGCGGTGCTCGAGGTGTTATAATTCCTCATAAATTTGTTAAGGCAATTAGCGATGTGATGATCATCAATAAAGCGGCACTTCCGAATCCAGATTCGGATTTTGACGATGCGTCTGATAATTTGATGTAAAAAAAAGATGGCGATAGAAACGATTCTGCAACATGAAGTGTTAACTAGCTTTGCGTATCCCTTTCTTTTAATTGTGTTTATCACTTTTGCAATTTTAGTAAAGACAAAATTATTAGGAGAGAATCAACAAATTAATGCCGCGGTTGCTTTTGTAATTGCGATGATTTTTGTGAGTGCGTTTCAACCTAAACTTATCGTCGGAGATTTGATTTTATTTTTGACCGTTGCATTAGTTGTGCTGTTTGTGGCTTTGTTGCTTTGGAGTTTTTTGATGGGCGGAGGAGATTCATTAAAGATTTTTGAGAACGCTTCTAATCCTTTGAAATGGGTTTTTGGAATTATTATTGTTATTGCAGTAACTATTGCAGTTTTGGTAGCGACTGGAATGGGCTCAAGTGTGATTGATATTTTGTTTAAACAATCTTGGAGTAAATCACTTTGGACTAATGTCGCATTCATAGTTGTGGTTGTGGTTGCTTTGGCTTTGATGTTAAGAAATGCGAGATAATTTTAGAAACATATTTAAAGAGTAATCCCATGGGATTACTATGAAAACTATTACAATAAAACTTCCGGAAGAGGAAATTATTGAATTGAACGATTTTCTTAAAAGAAAAAATCATCCGTCGAAATCTGAATTTATTAGAAATTTAATTATGGAGAAACTTGACCGAACTAAGAAAGAAAAAATTGGGTGGATGGTTCTTGCTGAAAAGTCGATGAGTAAAATTTGGGATAATAAAAAGGATGATGAAACTTGGAGTAAATATTTATGATTGGGCAAAGAGATTTGCTTTTAGTTCCTTTTCCTTTTTCTGATCAATCTGGCAAAAAAGTTAGACCAGTCATTGTTTTGAGTAATGATAAATTTAATGAATTCTCTGAAGATTTATTAGTTATTGGAGTTACTTCTAATATTCATAAAGATATTTATAGTCTTTCTTTGGATGAAAAAGATTTAGAAGAAGGGAAATTATATTCGAAATGCTCTATAAAGATTGAGAATCTTTTGAGGTTGGAAAAGAGTTTGATAATCAAAAAAATTGGGAAGATAAAGAGAGGAAAAATGTTGAAGATTGCTGAGATAATTAATGAGATAATAAAAATTGATTGATAAGAAGAAAGGCGAGATAATTTTAGAAACATATTTAAAGAATATTTGACAAATAATATTATGGCTACAATTGGGGTGAGTGGTGGTGAAATCGGGCAAGCTTTGAATGAGTTGGCTAATGCAGGAGTTTTTGCGTATCTTTTACCTTTTCTTTTGATTGTTGCAGTTGTGTTTGGAATTTTATCGAAGATAAAACTTTTTGAGGATAAATCAATTAATGCAATTATTTCAATTGTAGTAGGATTTATGGCTTTACAATTAAATTATGTGTCTGTGTTTTTTTCAGAAGTGTTCCCTCGGGTTGGAGTGGGTGTTGCAGTTATTTTAATTGGAATTATTTTTCTTGGACTTTTCACACCAACCAATAAAGCTTGGGGAGGTTTTATTTATTTAGGAATTGGAGCAGTTATTTTAATTGCGGTTTTAGTGCAGTCTGCGGGAGCTACTGGTTGGTATACTGGTTATTGGTGGTATGATCATTGGCCAAAAGTAATTGGTGCGGTGGTTATTATTGCAATCTTTGGAATTATCTTTGGGGCAAAAGATAATACTGTTGCTGAAACGCCAATGATGAAAATACTAAAAAATATTTGAGTATGATTTTTTAGAAATATTTTTATTTTTTATGAGAAGTTTTATGTTTTGCAACTTTGCCGAATGAATCTTCAATCATGTTAATTTCTTTTTTCATTGTATCTAAATTTTTTCCATAGGAACCAACTTCTCTTAGAATATCAATTTGTAATTTGTCAATCACATTTTCCATTCTTTTTAATCTGTTTTCAATATTTTCTAATTTTGATTGAGAGATTGTTTTGAATTCTATAACTTCATTTAATTTTTTTTCAGTTTTTCTTATTTTTTCCATGAAGACTTGTTCTGCGATTTCAATTGTTAAACTTGAGTTTCCTCCAGAAGAATAGGCTTGTTGTGGGGGAGCAAAACTTTCTTGGTATGAATCGTCTTCGGGATAAGCATCTTGAGTTTGAGGTGCGTATAAATCTTCCTCCTCTGGTTCGTAAAGTGCTTCATTCATTTGGGGTACATCTTGTTCTTCCATTTCTTCATCTCCTTTTATTGCGTTTTTTATTTGAGCTTGATTTAAGGCGTCGGTTATTTCTCTCGGAGAAATTCCCTGTTGCGTTAATTCAGATGTGATTTGCTCTTCGGGAACGCCCCGGTTCTGCATATCCATCACATCTTTCAAAACAGTCATTGTAATATTACGTTTCTTTTGTTTTTTAACTTTTCTAATTAATCACTTTCTAATTGTTTGAACATTCTTGCTTGTTTTGCAAGTATTTCTAAATCTTCCTTCCTTGCGAATTTCGAAAACTCGCTCGATGCAGTTTCTAAAAACGAAATAAGTTTTTCCATATTCTGTTTGAGTATTTCAATTTCTTTTTTCATCTCGAGCATTTTTTCTCCCATGTGCTCTTTAGTTTCCAAAAGATTTTGCCCGATGAGTAAAAGTCGGTCCTTGATGATTCTTTGTTTTTCTTCTAAATCTCTTAATTGCGAATTTGGGTCTCCGTATGATTGCCCAGAATAATCGTCACCTTCTTCCATGATTGATTAAAGTTTAATTAGTTTAAATTTGTTGTGTTTTGATTTGCACACAAAATAATTTAAACTACATCTTCTTTTTTTAAATATGCAATTTGCTGATGGTACGCCTCTGTATTCTCATGAGGTTCAAAGAGAGGGAGGGGAAGATGTTCTTTATGTCAACTATTTAGGTGCGCCTTTTGTTCCGGGGCTTTCGGATTATCCTGATGTGATGAGTCGGACGATTGACGCGCTGATTGAAAATCCGAATGTTTCGCGAGTGGTTTTTGTTCAGCAGAAAAATTATAATTATGATTTCGAGGAGACTTCTCTTCTTTTGGATCTTGCGACGCTTTACGTTTTTTTTATTAAACAGGAACAGATTTTGTTGAAGTCTAAACTGGTTACGAATAATGAATATGCTTTTTCTAAAAGGTATAACGAAGTTTTTACTTTTCTTTCTTTGTTGAAACAGGACCCGATAATGGCGTATTCGGATTTGAAGAGAATGATTATCGAGGCGAAGATCGAATTAGATAGAATTGAATTTAATTTTAAATCTGACCAAATAAATTATATTTCTTTTCTTGAGAGAATTTTTGAAACGTATTCTAATTCTAAATTTGTGAAAAAGATTTCTTCTTATCTTGGTTCTTATAAATATGGGGACAGAGAAATCTATCATAAAATTTTCAAGCCGGATGTTATTCCGAATTTTACTTTTACGAGGTTGGTTTCGAATCTTCCGGATGATGCGGAGATTATGGACCAGTATAAAATTTCAATTAATAGTTACGATGAATCTTTGGTTACTATTTTGAAAAAGAAAGATGAGTCGAAATTGATTTATCATCTTGTTCCGCCGGAGAATTATTTGAGCGAGGAACAGAATATGTTGTTGAATTTAGCGAGGAGCGTTTTGATTGAGCATCAGCCGAAGGCGGAAGAGTTTACGGACACGGAAAGGACGCGACAGGTTTTTTTTAATATTTCAAAAGATTTGTTACAGGATTTGGCGAACACGAAAAAAATTAATATTGATTTTAATACTTTGAATAAGTTGGCGACGATTTTGGTTCGGCACACGATTGGATTTGGAGTTATTGAGGTTTTGCTTCAGGATAAAAAATTGCAGGATATTGTTTTGAATGCGCCGATTCCGCAGACGAATATTTTTTTGAGGCATCAGGATTTTGACGAGTGTTCAACGAATATTTTGCCGAGTCAGGAAGATGTTGATTCTTGGGCGGCGAAGTTTAGAATGATTTCTGGGCGTCCGCTTGATGAGGCGAATCCGATTTTGGATACTCAGTTGGAGATTGGAAAATTGCGGGCGAGAATTGCGGTTATTCAAAATCCGCTTTCTCCCGACGGGTTGTCATATGCGATTAGAAGACATAGGGAGAGTCCGTGGACTTTGCCATTGTTTGTGAAAATTGGAATGATTAATTCTTTGGGCGCGGGTTTGCTTAGTTTTTTGATTGATGGTGCGAGGACGATTTTGGTTGCGGGAACAAGGAGTTCAGGTAAGACGTCTTTGTTGGGAAGTTTGCTTTTGGAAATTGTTCCTAAGCATAGAATAATTGTTATTGAAGATTCTTTGGAGTTGCCTGTTGAGGCGTTGAGGAAATTGAAATATGATATTTTGAGAATGAAGGTTCGGTCGGCGTTGTTGAAAACGAGTGCAGAGGTTTCTGCGGAAGATGGAATTAGGACGAGTTTGAGATTGGGAGATAGTGCGTTGATTATTGGTGAAGTTAGAAGTGCGGAGGCGAAGGCATTGTATGAAGCGATGAGAGTTGGAGCTTTGGCGAACGTTGTTGCGGGAACGATTCACGGTGCGTCGCCTTATGGTGTTTTTGATAGAGTTGTAAATGATTTGGAAGTTCCAGCGACGAGTTTTAAGGCGACGGATATTATTGTTGTTTGTAATCCTGTGAAATCTCCAGATGGTTTGCATTCTTTTAGAAGAGTTGTTGGAATTTCTGAAGTTAGAAAACATTGGACGAAGGATCCTGTTGTAGAAGGCGGGTTTGTTGATTTGATGACTTATAATGTTGAGACTGACGATTTGGAGCCGACGGACGATTTGATTAATGGAGATAGCGAGATAATTAAGGATATTGCGGCGAGTGTTAAGGGTTGGGCTGGAAATTGGGACGCGGTTTATGATAATATTTTATTGAGGGCAAAGATGAAAAAAGAAATTGTGAAAGTTGCAGAGGAAGTTGGCGACGCTTCGATTTTGGAATCTGAGTTTAATACTTTAGCGAATCACATGTTTCATATTTTTTCTGAAGAAGTAATTGCAGAAAGAGATTTGCCGTTGAGTGAATATGTTTTTCCTTTGTGGAAGAAGTGGTTGGATGCCGAAATGCGAAAGAGACTTGGTTAGTTTAGTTTCTTTTTCATAATCTCTTCGTTAAATGAGTTCTTATGTACGGACGTACACCGCGAACTCATTTGCCTCGATCTTATAAAAAATAAATCTAAACTTGGGGGAGGGAAAGATCTTTAAGAGCATGCTTCTTCGTCTAAGAATTCATATACGATGTCTGCAAAAACATGAATCTTATAGCACATTTGACTTATTTCGGAATAATTTATTTTTATTTTTATAGGTAAATCATGCACTAAAGAATGTCTTAGATTTAAAATCTTTTTTAAATCTTCTTCAAAATTTTTTTCTAAGAAGACTTCTTCATCATTCCTAATTATTTTTCTTTTTTTTATTTCTTCTAAAAAATCTTTATTTATTAAAATGTTAAATATTTTTTTAATAGTTTCTAAATTTTGAAAATTAAATTCCATTGCTATCCATTCTTCAGCACTCCAATTATTTTTTTTTAATTTTTTCATACAAAATAAAGATTTCTTCTAAAGTGTATGCATCGTTTTTTATATTTGAATATTTATCTAATGATATTTTCAATTTATCTTTTTTTGAAAAGAAAATAAACGATTCTCTTAAAAAAACTTCTAAAAGTGTAGTTAGGGAGATTATTTGTTGTTTGTAAATCTCGTGTATCAATTTAGTATCTTTTATGTTCTGATTTGAGAAATCAATTATCTTTTTTATGGTATAGAGTTTTTCATGGAAGATATCCCATGGATTACTATATTTTCTCCCAATTCTATTTGTAAAAAGATTATGCATCTTTTTACATTTAAATTCTAATCTTTCCTTTTTCCCCATTATTCTTTTTTATTATTTAATATTTTTAAAACTTTATTAATCACAATTTCCCAATTTCTTTCAAAATATCTTTTCCTTCTTCAGTAATTACAAAAAATTTTCCTTTGACTGCCTTAGGGTTTAAACATTCAATTAATTTTTTGGAGTTTAATTCTTTTAATGTTTTGCTGATGTGGGTTTTGTTAATGTTTGTTTCTTTGCTAATGCTCGAGGGAGTTTTTGGATTCTCTAAATTTTTTAAAACCTTTTTTCTGTATTCGCTGGAAATTATAAATCCAATATCTTCCCAATTAGTTTCTTTATTCATACAATATTGTTACCAAAAGGTTTATATAGGATTATTTACATAATTGTTACATTATAGTTACAATTTAAAATGGTTAAAAAGAAAGAAGAAAAAATTAAGAAAGAAGGATTATCTGGTTGGCAAATTATTTTAATTATATTTGGAATAATTGGAGTAATTGTTTTAGTTGGAGGTTTTGTTATTACAGGGAATGTAACTAATAATTTTTCATCAAATTGTTATGATAAAGAAGTTCCTTATGAAGAACAGGAAGAATATTTGAAAACTGAATATTATGATGAGACTGTACCTTACACAGAAGAAGTTTGTGAAAGCAAATATCTTCAGTATAACAAAGAGAAGGGTTCTTGTACCAATAGGGTTGATAATTTCTTTGCAAATGACGAGCCTGCAAAATATTCTTGTACAATTATAAATTTAGATGAGGAAGGAGGAAATTTTGGAATGCGTATGGGATTTATCCTTCCAGATGGTTCTACTTTAGAAGAAACTCAAACTAAATATATTTATTCACAAGGAAGTGAAATATTTGTTGTTGAAAGAGATGTAAGTATTCAAAATTGTTTTTGTGTTGAGGATATTCCTACAAAGCAAGTTTGCAGAGATGTTATAAAATATAAGGATGTTCAAAAATCTAGAGAAGTCACGGCGTACAAACCTGTTACAAAATATAAAACTGAAGAAGTTTGCGAATAATTTTAAATTTCAAAACATTTATAAATCTGTGTTTACACAGAATATTATGGCAAATATAACTTTAGCAATTCCAGATTCTTTGCACGAAAAATTGAAAAGTCGTTCTGAGATTAGATGGAGTGAGGTGATGAGACAGATGTTACAGCGAAAAATTGAGCAATTAGATGAAGTTGATAAGATTCTTGAGAAGAGTAAGTTTACGCAGAAAGATGTTGAAATTATTGGAAGAAAAGTGAAAAGAGGAATTGCAAAACGTCATGGTTTAAAATAAGTTAAATTTTTATACTCTCTTCAATTAATTAATTTATGAAAAACTTGTTGATATTTTTGATAGTTAGTGTTTTTTTAATAAGTTTTGTTAGTGCGGTTGAGACGAGTTATATAATTGTTAATGATGTTGTTTTGGCGGAGCACGATTTTGGAAGTGTTCGTGATTTGGAGTTGAGAATTCCGTATGATGCGAGGACGATTGAAGTTAATGTGAATTATGATTTGGAAGAATTTGGCGAGTATAAAATTGTTAAAATAAATTCTGGGGAGAATGTTGTTGTGAAATATATTACTGAGTCGATGATTGATAAGTCTGCGGGTGATTTTTATTTTATTGCGAAGAATTATTTTGATGAGCCGCAAAATGTTTTTTTGACTTTGCCTGATTCGGCTATTTTAGTTGAGAAGGGTTTGGTTTTTCCAGATGTCGATGAAATAAATAGTGATGGTCGAAGTTTGATTTTGGAGTGGGATGATTATTCCAATAGTCAGATTGTGGTTAATTATGAAATTCCTGGTTCAGATAATCTTGTTTTTTATTTGATTTCTATAATTATTATTTTGAGTTTGATTGTGTTTTATGTTTATGAGAAGATGAGATTTAAGAGAGAGTTGAGGAAAGTTTATCAGAAAAATTTTAGTTCTGTTAAGAGGAAAACTAAAGAAGATAAGAAAAAAGATTTGACTATAAATTTATTTGATGATGAAAAAAAAATTGTTGAGTATTTAATGGAGAAAAAAAATAATGAGGCGTGGACGAAAGAGATTTTTAGGGATTTGGGAATTACGAAGGTTCGGTTGAGTAGGAAGTTGAAAAGTTTAGAGAAAAAAGAATTGATAAAAAAGATTCCTTATGGGAATGAGAATAAAATTAGGTTGAATTTTAAGTAGTTTCATGTTGTTAACAGGGAGTTTCAGAGAAGTCTTATATATTTTTGAAAGTTAGGTTTGTTATGGGAAATGAAAATAATAAACTTTATCACTGCATTGTGTGTGATTTTGTTTTTTGGTCAGATGCAAACAAGTGGATGTCTCGAGATGATTTTGAAACTTTAAGTTTGCAAAGAAGTTATGTTCCCTTGAATTCAGAATTTGATACGCCTTATATTGAAGGAGTTTATAATGAAGATTGTTTGAGGGAATATTTAATTGAGATAAGAAAAGTTTTGGGAATTAACTCTTCAATAAATAAAGGAGAACTTCCTGTTAAAATGCGTAGAACAATGGAAATTGCTTTAAGTAATGGGTTAAATGGAAAAAGATGTCCTGGGAAAAAATCTCTTGGAAATTTTTTATTAGAAAATTCAAATTTACATTCACATAGTGGAAATTCAAATATAGATGAAAGGAGGTATAAATAAATGAAAACAAAATTAATGCCAGTGTTACTTCTTGGTATGTTGATGGTTTCTTTGATGGGAAGTTTTGTTTTGGCTGCAGACGATGTTTTGGATGTTGATGCAGGTGTGGCACCTGATTCGGCTTTGTATGTTTTGGATACTTTGGCTGACGATGTGAATTTAGCTTTGACTTTTAACGATGCTGATAAGGCAGAGTTAGCGGTTGAGATTGCCGAGGAAAGACTTGCTGAAACTGAAGTGATGATTGAAATTGGAGACGCCGATGCTGCGGACGAAGCTCAAGTTGAGCATGACGAGTCGATTGCTGATGCGGAAAAAGCTCTTGAAGAAATTGATTCTGACGGAAGCGTTGAGAATAGTGAGGAAGCTGTTGCAGAGATTGAATCTGTAAGAGAAAGAGTTAGAAATCACGCTGAAAAAGTTGAGGCTGTAAAAAATAGAATCATGGAAAAGAAAAGAGCAACTATGAATGCTGAACAAATTGCACATATGGAAGCTGTTTTTGGAAAAATTGTAGCTAAAGCTCAAGGAATGGAAAGCAAAGTCGATCAAAAGAAAGAAAATGCTAAGGTTAAGTATAAGGCTTTGAGTGGTTTAACTGACGAGGAAATTGAAGGCAAGTTTGCTGAAATTGAAAACAAGGTTAAATCAGAAAGAGCCGAGAAGGTTAAGACTAAAACAGAAACTATGAACGCGGGAGAAGATTCTGAACTTCAGGAACAAACTGAAACTCAAACAGGACAAGATTCTGATGGCGAAGCTGAGATTGAAGGTGAAACTTCTGATAATTCTGCTAAGGGCAAAAATGCTAAGTTAAGTACAGGGCAAACAATAGCTATCGAGTAAATCAATTTTTATTTTTTTTTATTTTTTTTATTTTTTTAGTGATTCTGGGAGGAAATTTTTTTAGAAAGAAAATTAGTTCAACACCAACTATAAGAATTATCTTTTGTGCAAAGCTCGTTTTGTAAACTTATTATTTGTGTGTAAGCCAAAGAAAGCATGCAATAATTATCAACACCTTTTCCTTTCCTGCATTCTTCTGGAACTTCATCCATCATCAATCCAACTTGAGGAGGCATTAATTCGGTTGTGTAACTTAATACATTTTCTTCATCTTCGTCATAAACCGGAACTTGTTTTTTGAATTGATATTCATAAAGCTTGGGGGTAGATGAAAAAACTTCGTTGACATTTAATTCTTTGATATTATCTTTTTGTTCTCTGTCTGATATAGTTATAAAATCTAATGCTTGAACATTCCCATTTACATCTACTGATTGATTTGGATTTGTTAAACCAACTCCTAAATAATTATCAATTGTTAAGCTATCGTCTATATCAATTCCTCCCCTAATTCTCATTATATCTTCTGAAGTTCCATTCCGATTCAAATCTAAATTTAATCTATCATTATCTCCCCTATCTATAAAAAATACATGATGAGTTGAGAGTCCATCCATTGTCATAAATTTTAGTTGAGCTACCCAGCCTGATGCAGAAGGGCTCCACAATATTGAATTTTTTGATCTCGTTTGACCATCAATATCCAATTTAATTCCACTAAGGGGAGAATTTGTTCCTATTCCCACATTATTATTGGTAGTGTTAATATATAAAATATCATTTACAACTAACCCTTCTTCAATATTCATTTCTCCTTCTTTAACAACAACATCACCAGCGACGACCATTGCTATGCCAAGAATTAAAAAAATAAATAATCCTATAATCGGCTTGCTGTTTAAAATTTCTAAGAATCTTTTTTGAAAACCTCTTTTTGATTTCATTGAGTTAATTAAGAAAAAGAGTTTTATAAATTTGTTGGTTTATTCAAAAATTCATTTGAAATTAAAATCAAACAGAAGGTTTATATACCATTAATAAATTGCAATTTAATGAAAGGAATAAAGTATGAAATATTTTGTATAGTTTTCATATTAATGGTTTTTACTGGGTTTGTTGGAGCGGAATCTTACGATCTTGTATTAAATGGAAAAATTGGAGATGAAATCGAAGGATATATTGAAATTGAAAATTATTATCAAGGGCCAATTAAAGTAAGTATGTTCAATTTTGACAAAGAATATGGATCTAAATCGGGTAAATATTATTCAGTAGAATTTGATGAAGAAAAACAATTTATTTTAGAAGTTAGAGAGAAAAAAGAAATAGGATTTACAATAATTCCTAAAGAAATAGGAGATTGGGAAATAGAAATAAAAGCTTACACAAGTCCAGATGGATGGGGAGCTGGCGATGGGAGACCCACTTATGCGATTGTACATTTAATAGTCGAGGCTGAAGAACTTAGAGAAGAGACAGAAGATATTGTGGATATTGAAACAATTGGTGAAGATGTAGATTCTGTAGAAACACTAAGAATTATACCCTTAACTCCTCAAAAAAATTCATATGAAGAAAAGGAAAAATTTTTTAGTAAGATCATTGATTGGTTTAAAAATTTATTTTAATAAACTTAGATAAAATTAATTAAAATAAAAGTTTAAATACTAAATTTGATTTGATTTAAAATATGGATAAAAGGGGGGTTACTAAAGTAGGTTTGACAATTTTTGTTGTTATATTTTTATTGATTTTCATTTTTCAAATAAATACAATTTTATCTTCTAATCAAGATATAACTATTCCTTCTAGATCTTTCTTTGTGGGAGGCGGGGGAATTTCAAAAAACTCATTTCAAGATATTAATCCCCTTGATAAAATAAAAAAGAAATATGGTTCAAATAATACTGTCCCAATAGTTACTTTAATTGAACCTTTAGATAATTCAATCGACGACGACGGAGAAATAGAATTTGTATTTTCAGTTCAAGATGATAACTTATTAAGAAATTGTATTTTATATAATAATTTAGGGGGTAAATGGAAATCGGATAAAAAAAATAAAAATACTTTTGTACAATTAAATTATCCATTACATTTTACTATAAAAAATATTTCTAATGGAAATTATAATTGGAATATTCTTTGTACCGATGACGCATTTAATATAAATTCAAACAATAATTTTTCATTTACTATAAATAAGATTCCTCCGCAAGTTTTACCAATTCCAGATTTATCTTTGAAAGAAGATGGTATTTTAATGTTAAATTTAAGTGAATATTTCTTTGATCCTAAGGGAGATGAATTAACTTACGATGTTGAAAAAAATAATAATGTTAAAATTAAAATTGATAAGAAAACAAATATGGCAACACTTGAACCCAAGAAAAATTGGTTTGGAGATATTTCGTTAGTATTTACTGCTTTTGATGAACATGGATCTCAAATCGAGAGTCCCCCTGTGAAAATCAGTATTTCTGAAGAAGGAGATACCCCTCCAAGATTTATTTCTACATTAAGTAAAGAGGGGGAAGTTGATACAGATGGTTATCTTTTTCTTCAATGTAATGTGACCGATGATAAAGGACTAAGAGAGATTTCTTTATATTCTGATACGAGTGGAACATGGAAATTAGAAGAAACAAAAGAATTTTTTGAAGAAGATATTTTTACAGAATTTTTAATTAGTGATGTTCTAGAGGGGAGTTATGAATGGGCTTGCATGGCTAAGGACAATTTTGGACAAGAGAGTTGGAGTGAAAAACAAAATGTTGAGGTAAGGATTGATGTAAAAATAGTGCATAATATTTTTGATGAAATAGTTAATAATGTTGAATATCCTGTGTTTGTAGGGGTGGAGTATAGTAGATATTTAAATGAATCTATTATTCTTGGTGATTTGAGGATAAATAAAGAAAATGGTGAGGAATATGTGGCAATAAATATGTCTAATCAACAAAAAAGTGGAAGGGGGGATTTAATTAGATCTTATAAAAAAATTATTATTTCTCCCAATGATATATTTAATAATGGTTTTAAAAAAGGGAATAAAGAAACCCTTAAATTTGTATTAGAATATTTTTATTTGGGAGAAAGATTGGAGAAAGAGTTTGATTTTACTATTCAAATTAAAGAGGGAGGATGGATCCTATAATGATGTTTAATATTATAGATATTTCAATTGAAGGAATAAAACTTTTTATATTATTAATAATGATTTTAATAATAATTTTATTAAATAAAAAAGTTTCAAAAAAATCTAATGTAGAAAAGAAGAATTTTTTATTGAAAGGGGTTTTAATATGGACCTTAGCGTATTTGATTTTTTCTATAATATTTATTATTGGAAGTAGTTTAGTAATTAGTATGGCAGGGGTTTTGCCTAAGATAGGTAGCTTAATATTAGTGCGGTTTATTCCATCCTTATTAATTGGACTCTTTAGTGGGTGGTTAATAATATCACTTTTTTTAAAAAAGATTAAAAATCCAATTTATATTGGGGCAACAATTGGATTTTTAATCTTTTTGTTAAACGGGTTTATTCCAGGATTTATTTTTGTATCTGGATTAATATGGAAAATATTTGGAGTGGATTTTTTTGAAGGTGAATTTATTTTAGCAATGATTTCTGTTCTGTTAGTACTGATAATTTTTGGAGGAATAATTGGTTTTATAGTTAATAAATTAAAAGATAAAAATGGTAAAAAATAAAAAAATAAAAAAATTCATAATATTTTTCGGGATATTAATTGTGAATTTAATTGTTATCACAGGCTTTGTTTCATCTGGAGACTGGTATAGTGGAGAACTTCATGTTTATACTGGTTTTAGGGGGGAAACGGGTTATGATGGGTTGCCAAGTGTTCCAGATAATTGTGGAAATGGGAATGCTGAAGGTTTTAATGTAAGTGAGTTAAAATCTCAAGCATTAGCAAGAGGCATTGAATGGCAAGGATATGCTGATGAAAGTTTTTGTCTACAATCTCCTGAATTTAATACAGTAAAGACAGATTGTGAAAATGCCGAAGATTCTAGCTTTACTTGTTTACATGGGGAAACTTTAGTTGTTAAAGATGATTCTGAAGCTTGGTATAGTGAACAATATTGTTTACAATGTGCGTTACCTTTCTTCTGTACAGAAATACCAATAAATGGTTATGCCGAGTTACCTCCATTTCGAGCAGGAAGAATTGGTACTTATGGGAGTTCTGATTATGTTGGCACTTCAATAACAGATTGGTGTTCAAATTCATTAGCTCCTCAAGATGGAATTGATGATACAAATAATTATGGAGGGTTATCAATAATTCATTCTCCTTTTGGAGAGCAACTCGTAGCTTCTGAGGGGCTTTGGGACTTTGAAAGTAGAGATTATGTTTCTGATTATACAGGTGTTGAAATATGGAATGCCGAGTGGGGTAATTCAACAGATGAAAATGCCAGGAGTTGGTGGAAAGAAGAATTATTAGGGGGAAGGAAGATTTATGCATTTGGAGGTGTTGGAAGACATCACCCTGGAAATTTTTTTGGAACTCAAAATATTGTTTATTTAGATAGCCTAAATAATTCAAATCTAAAAACAGCCTTAAAAGAAGGTTATTCTTCGGTTTCAAATAATGGTAAGATGTATATAGAAGTTTATGATTCTTATAATAACACTTGGGAGAATATGGGGGAAACATTTAATATTTGTGAAGATGATACAATAAACATTTCTGTGACTTATGATGTAAATAATAATTGTAATTTAACAATCTACAAAGGAGTTATTGGTGGTTCAAGTGAATCTTATTGGAAGAAAGAATCTGTCTCTGGAAGTGGATCTGAAGATATAATTACTCTTATTTCAGATGATTCTTATCTTCGTGCAGAATGTATAAGCGATGATGGAAATTACAGGATTTATACAAATCCTATTTGGACAGAATTGTCTCCAGATGTTGATGGAGATAGCTATTGTACTCTTAGTGATTGCGATGATAGTGATGGGAGTTCATATCCTGGAGCCACCGAATATTGTGATGGAATAGATAATAATTGCGATACTAGTGTTGATGAGGGATGTGAAGGAAGTGATCCCCAAGGAGAATCTTATAATTGTACCGAATCTGGTTATGATCAATGCTCGGGGTATCTTTATGGGTCTTGTAATGTAAGTTTGGCAGTTAATCATTATACTAATGTAAACGATATTAGATGGGGTGCTATTGGAGATGAATCAGACCCCTATGTTATTGGAAATTATACATTTGGGTGGAATCTTGTAAATGGTCTTGACGCTTACTATGAAGTAAATAATCCTGGGGAGAACGGAGAAGATGATTGTAATTATGAAGATCAATGTTCTGGAAATGGGGTATTGGATGAGAGCACAATGGAAACTATTGATACCCCAAATATAGCATATAGAAAAAATATTTTAGGATATAATAAAGTTGGATCGAATAGTTGCTGGATATGGTTTAATTCGTTTGAACCGAATTATGGAGAGAATAATCCAATCTATATTTTAAATTGTTTTGATGAAGATGATTGCCCTTCAGGAGAATATTGTGATAAAACACATGTTTGGGACGATTGGAGATGCATTTTAAAGAAAGAAGATGGACGATCTTGTACTTCAAGTTCAGAATGCTCTTCGGGATATTGCGATAATGATGGAATTGGATTGAATGATAGTGATATTTGTTTTACTCCCAAAGATATTTATTTCGATGGAGAAAATCTAAAATATTGTGAATATTCTACAGGATATGGAGATGTTGATTGTGATGAAAAAGAAATTGGCAATGGATGTGGTAGCGATTGTAAATGGAGTGTTAATGCCCCCTCTGAATCCACTATGATCTATCCAAATGGAAGTGAAACATTAAGCACTAATTTAATTACCATTAATTGGTCTTTCTCGACTGATTTGAATAATGATTTTGTTAGATATTCTTTACAATATTCAAATGATTCTGGAGGTAATTGGACAAACATTATTTCTGAATTAGGTTATGAAAATAAATTAAACGATAGTTCAACAGAAAAAGTTAATTCTTTTTCTGTAAATGAAAATAAAACAATTTATGTACGACTACTTAAAAATGCAAAGATTTCTTATGCTAAATTAGATTTGGAGGGTCTATCATCATAAAAATGAATAAAAAAGCTAGGACAATAATTAGAACAAGTATTCTAATTTTGCTAATTATTTCTATATGTGGGATTTCTGTTTTGGCTCAAGATGGAGAACCAAGCTTTGCTAATATTCTTAAAGAAAAAGATCAAGTGCAAATTACAAATTTTTCTTCATTAGATCTTGTGAATAGATCTTTAACTTCAGATACTTTTTATGATAAAAAAAGTAAAGAATATACTTCAAGAATTTATCCCAAACCTATTAATTTAAAAAATTTGTCTGGACAATATGAGCCCTATGAATCCTTAACCGAGTTTACTTTTGATGGGGAAGCTATGATTTTGAAATGGAATGATAAAGTCGTCGAATTAAAAGTTTATACTAAGGATAAAGATAATAAAAAAGAAAAAATCAATAGAGGATTTATATTTAAAAAGAATAAATTAAATTTTGAAACAAACATCCAAAAAAAGAAGGGTCTAATTTACTATAATCATACTCTTATTAATGATAAGAAAAAACAACCAAAAATAGTTGGGTATGATGTCATAACAAAAAATGTTGATTGCGTTGTTAAAAATTATTCATTAGTTTGTGGTGAACAAAAAATAGATTTTATCGAAGCTGTTGTAAAACAAAATTTAAGTGTAAAATTAACTTCAAGCAATATAGAAATTTCGGGAGATGATTTAAGCTATATTGATCCTTCAATCACCATTGATGTAGATGATTCTGTAGGAGATGGGTGGGGAGAAATAGAATATGATGGAAGTAGTACGTATGATTGGGATGATGCAGATTTGAGTGCAATAGGAAGTAGAAATGTTCCTTGGTTAACACGAGGATTTGTTCTCTTTACTGTAGATGTTATTAGTAGTAGTGCGACAATAACTGATGTTGATTTATATTTATATGTTGATGGTATTGATGTTACAGATTGCGATGATAATAATATAGATCTAAGATTCTATGAAATGGATGAAGAAGATTTTGATGAGAGTTCTCCAGATGATCAAACTGACATGCAAACAATCTATGATGCTATTAACTCTAACCAAGATGATTTTTATGGAGGATTCTCCAATCTTGATTCTGGAGATGACAATAGTTGGATTGGAAAAGATTTAGGATATGATGCTGATGGAGAACTTAGAGGGTTATTAGATGGTAGTCCAACAGATGATTTTATGGTAGGAATAAAAGTAGAGCCTGAGGACGAAGACACTAGTGATGATTGTCACATTGATTTTGAAGATACTGACGATGATCCTGAGTTACCTTATATTCGTGTGACATATACAATTCCAGATACTACTGCCCCCACAACAAGTATCTCGGCAACTTCCCCTCCAGGAGGTTCTCCATATACATTTGATTCAACAATCGCTAATGATACTGTTCAAGTTGTGTTAAGTTGTAGTGATGGTGGGAGTGGGTGTAGGTCGGGATATCCAAAATATTGCTTGTCAGGTAAAAATTATACTTGTTCTCCATCAATAACATATTCTTCTCCAATAAATATTTCAACAGGAGGCATAAGTTATATACGATTTCAAAGTATGGATGATTTTGAGAACTTCGAAAGTTTTGAAGAAAGAGGAATATTTATTGATAGAGGATATCCTCAAAATGTTTCCCTTTATGTTGATGGGATTCAAAGTTGGAATTATATAGATTATTATCCCGACTCATCAGCTCCTGGAAATTATTTTGCGGAAGAAGAAATTATTGATTTAACTTCAGAATTGAACAATGCTTTAGAAAATTGTGTGGCAGATGAAGAAGGATATTGCGATATTCCTATCACAATTCATTCAGATAGTGCAGGAAAAATAAATATATCGAATATAGATATTTATTTTAACATCAGCGAATATATTTGGAATATTTCCGGATTCCCAGAACTTTCTACATATAAAACTAAAGTAATGGCTACTGATGGATTATTAAATAGTAGTTGGAGTGAGAGTTATTCTGATTTTACAATAGGATTGCCAAACGATCCCAATAAATTCACTCATAAAAATTCTTTAGGAGAAATTGTCGCATGGTTTGGAGATGAAGGAAATATTGTTTTAGCAGGAAGTTGTTTTTTGGGAGGAACTTGTAATTCTCCTGGGGCAGATAGTTTTATTATAAGAAATTCAACAAACAATAATGTAGCTTTTATTAATTCTACAGGAGATTTATGTTTGGTGACTGGAGATTGTTCAGATCAATCAGCGACGTGTAATCCATCAGGGGATGCTTTTATTATTCAAGATTCATCTATTAACAACATGAGTTATATTGATTTTGATGGAGACTTATGTTTGAAGGGAAGTTTATTTGAGAATTATGATATTATTGACAATCCAATTAATACTGTTGCAGAAGCTAAGGTTGTGGTGTCTCAAGCTTTTGAGGATTTAAATGTTACACGTACTATGGTGATTAATGATACACTAATTGGTTTGTATGATTTTGGATGGGTTCCAGTTATGGAATTACATCAAATAAATGTTACGGGGGGATTTTGTGATGTTGATTTAAATTATGACTATCCAGATGGATCTCCCGATGCATGGAATAGTTCAGAACATATTATTGTAGATAATTTTAATTCTTGGGCAAGTAATTATTCATATATGCCTACCACTATTTATGAACTTGATCAAGCTTATTTACCTGCCGAAACAGATATTTATAATTGTGTTACTTCACATATCATTTATTGTACTTCTCTTGGTGTGACTGATACAAGAGAAGTAGATTGTCCATAGTTAAAATTATCATTCCCCATTCGTAACATTTATAAACAATTGTTATAATATTATAACATATGTTGGAGAAATATAACAGATACATTTTATTGAAGGTTTTTTTGGATTCTCCTTTAGATAGTTTTCGTCTTAGGGAATTAAGTAGACTTAGTGGAATTTCTCCTGCGTCAGTGGTTAATTATCTTAAGGAATTTGAAAAACAAGGATTAATAAAAAAAAGTGAAAAAAGGGGCATTCCATTTTATCAAGCACAAAGAGAGAGTGAAGATTTTATTTTTTATAAAAAAATTAGTATACTTTATGAGATAAAAAAATCTGGTTTGGTAGATTATCTTTGGGACAAAATTTATCCTGAGGCAATAATTCTTTATGGCAGTCATGTAAAAGGGGAATCTGTTGAAGGTTCCGATTTGGATATTTTTATTATTGGAAAAGAGGAAAAAGTTTCTTTAGATAAATATGAAGAAAAACTTGGAAGGGAAATTCATTTAATGTTTAAAGATGATGCTAAAAAAATTCCAAAAGAATTAAAAA